>JAAGKN010001060.1_pt1 | contig 60347 bp, 52 predicted proteins | sample 6206371 | NCBI WGS metagenome assembly JAAGKN01 (sample SAMN11533720, study PRJNA540317) | gut metagenome | isolation source: fecal pellets from male and female animal of same cohort | host: Peromyscus leucopus | place: USA:CA | collected 2017 | reverse complement strand
CTTGACATCTAATAGTTAGGCTTTTGATTGCGGCAGAACGCAAAAATGCTGATGAATCTACACGCGAAAAACACTTTGCAGATACCATCAGCATTTCATCTTCCGATTCAAATGCGGTTCGAAGCTATTCCCTCTGATTGGGATGCTTCAGGAAGGATGTCATTTCCTTTTTTCGTTTTTCAAAGCTTATCCCCGTTTAAAAATCCTGTCAATCTGCCCCAAATCTTCTCGAATTCGATAAACACATCTATCCAATAGGAATTAGGAGTATCATTAAAAATCATTGAGGAGGCAGGTTTATGACACTTGTTCAGCTTCGATACTTCATCGCGATTGCTGCGGAAAACTCGATTACAGATGCTGCCCGCAAGCTGTATATCGTCCAGCCTTCACTCACCACATCACTCAAAGAACTTGAAACCGAACTCGATGTTCAGCTCGTCAACCGTTCGCGCAAAGGGATCTCTCTGACGTCTGAGGGAATTGAATTTCTCAAAAAAGCCAAGCTGCTTGTGATGCAGGCCGACAGTCTGCTCGCGGATTATCAGCCTGGTGCGAAACGAAGAGAAATATTCGCGGTTTCCTGCCTGCACTATTCGTTTGCGGTCGACGCGTTTGTCTCCATGGTCCAGGACTCTTCCTGGGACGACTATGAACTCGCCATCCGTGAAACCAGAACGCGCGAAGTCATTTTTGATACAGCCAGTCAGCGATCTGAAATCGGCGTACTGTATCTTTCCTCCTTCAATCAGAAGCACATCCAGTCGCTTCTTTCAAAAAATAATCTGATCTTTTCCCCTATCTGTACCTGCAAAACCTATGTCTACCTGCATATATCTCATCCGCTGGCCGATCATCCGACGATTCTGATGAGCGAGCTTCAGGAGTATGCCTGCCTGTCTTTTGAGCAGGGCGAACAGGCGATTGTTTTTGATGCAGAAGAGATTCTTGCTGAAAGCCGTTATGGCAAAATCATCAAAGCCAATGACCGGGCCACGATGCTCAATCTGATGAAAGGCCTCAACGGATATACTCTGTGCTCCGGCATCATCAGCAAACACCTCAACGGTCCGGACTATCTTGCCGTTCCTTTTGAGGATGATCTTGATGAGGAGCAGACAGAAATGACCATCGGCTACATCACCCGAAAAGATCATGTTCTCTCTCGTCCTGCCAGAACGTATATCGAAAAAATCCAGGCTGCTGCCAATCCGGATGTCCCGGCTTTACAGGCCTGCCCCGTCTTCTGAAAATCAGACCGAGTTATTTTAGGAGCCGATCGTTATCAAAAGACATCCGCTCTTTTCTGTTCCGATTTCTATAGTTTCTATCGATATCAGATGATAGTTATATTGTTTTTCACTATGTTTTCATTCATTCTCCCGCCCTGTATAGCTAAGACAGCCAAAGGAGAAAGCCTTGAAGAACAACGACAACTCAGAAAGCAGCCGAATCTTGTTCGAACTGCTTTCGCTTCAGTGCCTGCATGCCTTCTTTCGAATATGTCTGAGCCATACAAACTGACACGCACAAACGGAAGGAACAGCGCAATCTACCGCGCAGCATGACTGAATGAAAAATTACATAAAAATCTTATTCGCGATCGCGAGTGCTTTCTTGGCATTCACGCCGATCGCCTCTGTTTCTGCCGAAGAAACAGACCAGCCTTCGCTGCTTGACAAAAGCAAAACAAACCTTCTGAATTCAATCGATGATGATTACATCTTCAGCATCGTCCGCTATGTCCATGACAATTTTTTGGGGGAAGAACAGCCGGAGGATTTACCGACCAGGCAAGCGTCGACTACTTTGCCAGCCTCTTTGAAGAAATCGGATGCAATCCGTTTTCCAAAGCGGCATCCATTGACGGCACCGAAGACTGCTTCGAAACGTTCGCGAGTGACCGCGTCAATGCCCGCACAGACGGCATGATTCAGACAGACGATCGCATCTATGATGCTCTTGATCCAAATGTTACCGAAGGATCCTTTATTTCGGAGAAACGCAGGAAAGCGTGACAGCAGATACCGTGATTATTGACGATCCGAATGATGCAGCCGCAGCCGATGCTGAAACGATCTCCGGACAAATTGCAGTGACCTGCCGCTGTCCTTGACGGATGTCTCTGCGGACAAAACGGAACTCTGGCCGTTCCTGCCGATGATCAAGAGCATACTCTGACTCTTACAGACCGTTTTAGCAGAGAAGATTCTGCTGCCTTCACCGCATCTGTGCAGTCTGCCGCAGATAAATCCGCTCTAAAAAAGGCTGCTAATCTTTTGTTCCGGATGGAAAAGCCGTCTATTCCGACGCCTCCAAAGCAGCGCTTGCTTCTGCTATTGAACAAGCAGAGACAGTTCTCTACAGACAGAGGCAGCGGTCTGATCATTCACCGCGTCTATCATCCGAATGCCGGTAAACGTAAAGACACTGCTGCCAGTGCTCACCACTGCACTCTTAAAGATCAGGAGAAAGATTATCTCACCAGCCAGGGATGGTCCTGGGAAAACAATGACAGTGCTCTGATTTACGCCAAAGCATCTGTGAACAGATCAATATACAGTCCTCTGCTTTTCTGCAGCATCCTTTCTCGTTTCTGCCAGATCCAATCCTGCAGAAAGCAGAGTCCTGCATTCGAGCCCAAAGCCGCGCCAGATCGTCCTTGCGCGTGGCTTTGTTTTTTTATGAACCAGGACTGTGCTGTCTGCGTCTTGATTGTGAAAGATCGCTTGTTTATACTTGTTCTACAAACTGCTTTATAGCAGAGCGGAATTTTGGTGCATTTGTATTTTCAGCCGCGCAAAGCCACGTTGCTTGCGCGGCTTTTTCTGTGATCAGGAGGAATGTATGTCTCAGATTTATATGAAAGAAAAGCCGGTATTCGGCCTGCTTGTCTCTTTATCGCTGCCTATGGTTCTGTCCATGCTGGTCAGTTCTCTCTACAACATCGTTGACGGGTACTTTATCGGAAAAATCAGCGAAAACGCGCTGACAGCTCTCTCACTTGTGTTTCCCCTTCAGAATCTGATCAACGCCGTCGCGATCGGATTTGGCGTCGGGGTGAACGCGGTGATTTCGTATTATCTCGGTGCCATGGAAAAAGAAAAAGCCGGACACGCCGGCTGGCTTGGCATTTTGCTCAACGCGCTTCACGGTATCGTGCTGACGATCACATGCATACTGATTATCCGGCCGTTTTTAGGGTGGTTCTCATCCGATGCGGATGTGATCTCCCTTGGCCTGCGCTATTCGATGATTGTTTTCGCCTTTACGATCGCTAACATGCTTGGAATGACCTATGAAAAGATCTATCAGGCACTGGGTAAGATGAAAATTGCTATGGCCTGCGTCCTGGCCGGATGTGTCGCCAACATCATTCTCGATCCGATTATGATCTTTGGATGGGGCTTCTTTCCTGCGATGGGCATTGAAGGAGCCGCGCTTGCAACCGGAATCGGACAGACGATCAACTTCGTTCTCTATCTGATCATCGGCTGGATCCGCCCACTTGAGCTGCATTTGCATCCAGGCAAAAAGAAATTCGACAGTAGCATGATCACCCAGCTTTATTCAATCGGATTCCCCGCCACCCTCAACATAGCTCTTCCGTCCGTGCTGATTACAGTTCTCAACCATATTCTTGCTGCCTACTCACAGGCTTATGTGGTTGTTCTTGGCGTCTACTACAAGCTCCAGACATTCCTGTATCTGCCGGCCAATGGAATTATCCAGGGTATGCGTCCTTTAATCGGCTACAACTACGGGGCCAAGGAAACGCAACGTGTAAAGAAAATCTTCTTGACCTCTCTGGCGATGATTGCTGCCATCATGGCTCTTGGAACAGTCATTTGCCTGAGCATCCCCGGCGATCTGATCCATCTGTTTTCCAATCAGTCTGAAACAATCGCCTATGGTGCTGTTGCTTTGCGTATTATCAGCCTTGGTTTCATTGTTTCTTCTGTCTCCGTCTGCGCTGCCGGTGCTCTTGAAGGTCTTGGTATGGGAATGCCATCTCTCTGGATTACATCCTGCAGGTATGTACTGGTCATCCTTCCAGCTGCCTGGACGCTTTCTGCAATGATGGGTCCAACTGGTGTCTGGTGGTCTTTCCCCCTTGCGGAATGCATCAGTGCTGTTCTTGCCTGGTTCATTTACCGGCGCTCCGCTTCTCATCTGGACTGATCCATTTTACAAAGCCAAATACTCTTTGATTTTCTCGAACTTTTTCTCGCCGATCCCTTTCACGTTCATCAGATCTTCGATGGACTGAAAGGGATCGGTTTTTCTGTGCTCGGCAATTCTCTGGGCCATAGCCGGACCAATCCCCGGAAGCCGGGTCAGTTCTTCCTGGGATGCGGTGTTGATCGAGATCTTCATCGAAGTGCCGTCCATACTCTTTTTGCCGACCACAATTACCTGATTGGTCTTCAATTCGCTGCTCAATGCGAGTGCGGAAAGATCCGCGCTGTCTGTCTCTCCTCCTGCTGCCGAAATCAGCGTCTGAATATTGGCTCCGTTCTTGACTGTATAGATTCCAGGATTGGCTACTTCCCCTTTGATTTCTGCTTCGATTGTATCCGGCGCTTCTCGTTCGAGCGAAACCGGCGTAGCCCGACCCGTGCTCACAGAAAGAAACATGGCGGAAAACGCAGCGAGACCGACAGCCTTCTTTATCCATTTCATACCTATTTATACGCAGCAATTCTTTTTCCAAACTAAGAAAAGACGCCAAACTTAGTTCAGCGCCTTTGATCATTGATTCTATTTTTTATTGCTGCGTTTTTTTCTGTCGATCATATACAGAACTGCGCCTGCACTGATGGCAGCACCTGTGAACAGATACGGCAGATCGCCAATTCCGCCGGTTTCAGGAAGCTGATATACCGGAGAATTGACAACTTTCACTGAATAGCCGTCTTCCTGATCTGCAGATGCATTCACCACATTTCCATCCGGATAGGTAACTATGAATCTCTGAGTTTCAGTCACCAGCTTCTCTCCGCCCTGAATCGGCAGTGATGTCTCAGGATCTAATTCATAAATATAGTAGGTCTGTTTCTCAGTCAATCCCTCGAAGGCCGTTGTGCAAACCTGTTCTGTCGCATTGTCAGGCACCTGCAGCACTGCCGTTTTATCCGGAAGCATGCCTTCTGTATATTCCCGCGTATACAAACCAAATGTATAAGTTCCCGGAATCGCATTGTGAGCATCTCCGAAAGATTTCAGAACGCTGATTGAGAATCTTGGCTTATGGTTCATGATCTGGATTTCCAGAGTCTGTCCATGTTCGCAAAGAGAAATGTTCTGCTCAGGCAGATTCGTTGGACGAGTATAGTCAGCTGCATCGCTCTTCTCAAAATAGAAGTAGTGCGGTGTTTCATCGAGTTCATAGCCGTTCGGTGCTTTTGTTTCAACCAGTCTATACAGCGTGTTGTACATAAGATTTGTACTGATCGTAAAGCTTCCGAGTTCGTCTGTTGTGAAGGTTCCGATTTCTTCAGCAACGCTCAGATCCTCAATATTCATTTTTTCCGCTTTAAACGAGGCACCGGAAAGTTTTACCGCTGCATTATCTTGGTCAATTTTTTTGACTTTCAGCTGTTCGGAAGATGCGGAAGATGAAGAACCGCTCGCCGAATAAGTGAAGTTCTCTGTAAACGTGCGTGTTGGTGCTGGTTTTCCTTTTCCCTCCCAGGAAGCTGTATTGGAAATCGGAACCTGCTGACCCGGCAGAGCATTGATATCTGCAATATAAGTAACTATCAATCCTGTTTCATCCGGCAGATCATCAATTGTCATAGTCTGCTGACCATTTTCGTCAGGATCCGAGAAGGAAATTCTGTATCCCGTAATCGGAGTTCCTGTCAGATTGGTAACGACAATCGTATCCGGATTAATCGTCAGCACTTTGGAATTGAATGTGTCTGTCAGGCTAATTGAATCGGAGTTCTGCATAATGTCCAGATTATCCGGATTCACTTTGATCTGGAATTTCATCTGGGTATTTGTCAGCGTTTCACCAGGAGCAAGATTTGTCAGTTTCGTCTTGCTGAGAATATCCATTTCTTCCACACGCTTGGAATCTTCTGCATAGCCAAGCATGTTGTTGTTGCGATAAAGTGAAACTTTATTTGGAAGAGTGTAGTAACCATTCGTACTAAGAATCGTGTCTCGACTGATTGTGCATTCTGCAATGACATGCAACGTGAAATCATCCGGATTTTCAATGCCGGATACGCGAACGCGAATCTGCTCCAATCCGTTTGTATTCTGAACAACTTCTACATTTTCAATCGTCGGTTTCTCCAGCAACGTTACCGATGAACCGGAGTCTTTTGTAATAAAGCAGCCTGCATATTTCTGATGAACACTTAACTCATCCACAAAATCAAATGTACCGGAATACTGATGGCGGTCGTTACTGTTGTTGGCATCAGAAATCGCATTGTATCCGATCCGCCAGTCAAGATAGACTGTCCGATCTTTCAGCTTCAGCCGCTCACCCTGCTGCTGAAGAATAGGAGCCATCACTGAATGCTCAGTGAAGCTGGCAATTTTAGTATTGGTATTTCTGTCGAGATACTTAAAGGTATCGTTCTCCCAGGAGAACACCTCTCCCCAGTCTTTGCGGATCAGCCAGTAATTTCGAATAGCAAGATTAGCTGTAACCTGTCCCTGTAGATCCTGGTCTCCAAGACGGAAAGAAGCCTGATTAGAAGCTTCCGCATTCGATTTTTCCTGATTGTAATGCCAGAATCTATTGTTGTTCACGCTGAATCCGGCTTGGACTGCCACATAAACAACTTCCCCTTCATCAAGAGAGATATCTTTATTAAAAGAAAGATCGAAAGAGTTCGGATGATCGTTTACTGCTGGACTTCCAAAAGTCACACTGTACTGATCTGTTTCAATCTGAGACCCATTCAGGCGATTCATAACTTTTTCATAAATATCCGGATCTCGATTCTGCTGCGTAGTCGAAAGTGCATCAAAACTTGTAAAAGGGGCCTGATCAAATTTTTCAGTCGTTTTGAAAACACCGATTACCGCATTATCCAGATAGTACGGAGCCGAGATAGCATCTGTATTACCAGGTACCATCGGCGTATTTCTGAGCTGATCATGGAGAACAAAGCCTTTGGGAATTACGCTGCTGTTAATCTGAATCAGCCAGATCAGTTTGCCGTTCGGGTATCCGTTTTCCGGGATTTCCGGCTCCACTACGCAGAGCCCGACTTTTTTCAGTGAGGTATTTCCGCTCGAAGCAGTCCATCCTGTTACTTTTCTAGTGATCTGAATGGGAACACCGCCAGAACCAACACCGATTCCGGTTCCGCTGATTTCATTAGTAAGCATAATGCCTTTTTCAGATCCGCCAATAGGCTTCACATAATATTTCAGCTGGAAAGAAAGGTTGGTTCCTTCCGGTCTTGCCGCATTCAGTTCTGTAATTCGCGCATAATCTTTCGGAGCAAAGGTATAGCTGTCTGCTCCTTCAGGAAGTTTCACGAAAATTATATCGGCCGGCTTGTTGTCTTCAGACTGAGCGCCGTTAAAAATCTTGATCTGAACATAACCCGTATATCCGAATTCGGACTGTTTCGATCCGTTCTGCGACAGGCTGTCTGTAAATTGCGCGTTATAGACATTCGCTGCATTGAATTCATTGAGCTGAATTTCATAACCTACAGAACCTGCCGGAACTGTAAATTCGCTGATCGATTCAGGATTCTTATCGGTACCGTACACGATATGACCTGCTGTGCTGATCGTGCCGCTTACCTGCTGAATTTCAGTAACCTGTTGTTTTTCTGCTAAACCGGTTCCTTTCATTGCAGTATGCGTTGAACTGTTTACGGTATAGTTTTCGTCAGGATAACTGCTGGATGTCCGGGTGATTGTCGCTTCATTGAACAGACTGACATCATCTACAGAATTAATTGCCATTTTTTCGCGAAGTTCTTTGCTGATCTTCACCTGGTAAGTAATCAGAGCAACATCTCCCGGATTCATTGTTCCGATATTGATGCTGTATTTTCCTGAAGTGGCTGTTTCTGTTTTTTCAGAAAGCTGTGCTTCGATTCGGTTTACATCCGTCAGCTGATTTTCTGAAGCTGCTTGTCCCTTAAGTACTTTCAGTGATGAAGCAACCACTTCGACGCAATTGATATAACCGCTCAGATCTGTACCAGATGTGGACTGGATTTTCAGAAGATCATCTACAGTTACATCCAGAAAAGCATACGAGTTACCGTCGTTCGCCTTTACAGTAACCGTGAAAGGAATCAGCATATCACCTTTTTTATTGTCAAGAGTTCCCTGTCCGGCTGTTTTGTTCACATTAAGATAAGAACTGATCGGAGTATCTTCATAATCTGAACCCTTCTCGATTTCATCCGAGAATACTTTTGCTTCGTTTCTAAAATTACGTTCCCCGCCAATCATCCTTGTAGTATCAGCGATCACTGTATATCGAAGCTTGTAAGTCGTATTTGCCTGAAGTGTTCCAAGATAAACACTGAATCCTGGTCCTGGCACTGCATGCGTTTTAGTCACTTCATTAAAGTCTGTATACGACAGAGATTCTCCAATCGTATACCCTTCTCCTTCAGCGACAGGCAGTCCTTGCTGAGGATTTACAACCAGCTTGTATTTTTCATTGCCTGCCACTTTTTCCGATGCGGCTTCTCCAGCCTGAATCGTCAGGCTTTCAGGCTCATAAGCGGTAACCTCACGGTTATAGTTCATCCAGTCATCGATCACCGCGTCAACAAATGGAGTATTTCCGGTTAAGAAAGTAATCTGATAAGAAAGTCTGATTCTGCCGTCTTCAAGGCGTTCGATATTATTGCCTCCGACCGGATCTTTATCTTTTTGGAAGTTATTCACTTTTCCCGCAGAAACCATGCTGTACGGATCGATCTTGAGCTCATACTTTTTTCCACCGATAGTAACAACCGGATCAGCTCCATTTAAATACTCGTTCAGATCAATTGCAGTTCCAACTGCAAATTTTCCTTCTTTAATCTGAGTGCCGCTTACAAGGTTCGCATTGTACATATCAATGTGAACATGATTCGGATCTGCCGGACACGATTTGAGCGCACCAAGGGTAATCTCTTCTTTCTGCTCGCCATTCTGGTTCGTATGAAGAAGAACGCTTCCCGAGACTGCATTGTCGGTACTCTTAAGAATCTGCGGAATCTCATAGTAATATTTCCCGTTCACCTCAGAAGCAAGAACGTCTTCTTTGGCGAGATTCTCATAAAAAACCTGAATGGAAAGCTGAGACTGATCTGTCAGAGTCTGGTCTGTATACGGCTCCCAGTTCGTCATCCCAGGATTTTTATACATCAGTTCCTCACGCGTGATTACGGTTTTCGGAAACTGCGAGGCAAAGTCGCAGTCCTCTGCTGCTGTCAGCACTGCCGGTGTATTCTGAACTGAAGCTTTCGGAGCTTCCGTTTCTTTTTTCTGCTCTTCAGAAACTCCCTCAGACTTTTCTTCGCTTGCTGCAGCCTTTTCCTCTGCCTGAGCAATGGCTGTTTCTTCGGCGGGGAATGCAGAATAAGCCATCTGAGAAAGAGAAGCTTTATTCAAGGTTGTCTGCGTTACTGCCGGTCCAGTCTTGGAGGCAACTGTCACCGCTGCCTCAGAAACCTGTGTAGCGATGCCTGCTGCAAGGACTCCGCCCTGATCAAAGAAGACGATATCTCCAGCCCGAAGCTGCTGGGGATCTTCTTTTAATACCTGAGAACTCATCGCCGTTGCATACCAGTAAGAAGCATCACTCATTGCGCCGATTACTCCAGACGCGCCGGCGTTCGCCAGACAGAAATTAATGAAGTCTGCCGACCAGTTCGAATCATAAGGAACTCCAGCCCACTGACCATATCTTGAATAAGATGCTTTTGTTCCGTCTTCAAGAACTGTAAAGTTCGTCTGGCTTTCCTGATAGCCCACCTGACTTGCCGCAATGGCTGCCAATTTTTCCGAAGACGGAGCCATGGAGGCAGCTGCGCCAAACGAAGCCGTCCATACAGAAGCGTCTTCAAGATCTGCATTTGGATTGGATTCGCACTGAAGTGTATGAATATGTTCAGGAATTGCGCAGTTCTCATCGCACTCTTCTGAATGAACATGCTCTTCCATATTGCAGTAAGTTTCTGTTGCTGAAACTGTCACCGCGGGCAGAATCAGCGAATAGGCTGTGGCAAGCACAGTGACGAACGTCATCAGCTTAACCAGCCATGAATGTCTGTTTTTGAATTTGAATTCTTTCCCTTTCATTCCCGTTCGCCCTTTCCTTATTTATTTCTCTCTTTTGCACTGAATTTTCTCAGCAGCAGGATTGCTCCGAACGCTGCAATCGCGAGCAGTTCGTAGCCGATCAGATTTTCAAACACGCCTGTTTTTACTTTCGATGTTTTGTTTTTTCCGCCAGGCTGTGTCTTGCTTGCCGAACTTGAACTACTCGACGATTTCTTGCTTGAACTGGATGATGTGCTGCTTGAAGCAGAACTTAACTGACTGCTCGATGTGCTTGAACTGGATTCGCTCGAAGAACCGGAAGACTCTGAAGGTTCAGTGGTATCTGAAGTTGCCGGTGCAGTCATGATTTCAGTTTTCGGTGAAGCATTGATTTCGTAAATATAGATATCGTTAACTTCATCGTACTGAGGAACCGTAATCAGAAAGGGACTGATCGCTTCGTAGCCGGGAGTCGGATCTTTCTGACGGATCAGATAGACGCCGTGCGGTTTTTCCCCGAAATCAGCTTTTCCGTTTTCAATCATTGCTGTCGGGCCTTCCAGCTTTTGATCTACAGCAATACGATTGATTTCATCAACAACTGCCTTGTTTTCAAAATTAACCAGAGGAATCTTCACTGCCGCAAACTGCGGAACATATATGTATTTCGCGTTGGCATCTTCTATTACAACGGTGGCTACCGGGATGCATTCCAGGCTTCCGCCGCTGATCATTACACCGTCTTTTTCCATCGTCAGACAAAGAGTTGCCTCAGCAGCCGGATCAAAATCTGCCTGAGCACAGATGGGATATGCTGTAAAAAACATCATCAGAGCCATGAACAGGCTACAGATCTTCGTCATCCATTTCTTCATCATCAAACTCTCCTTTTTTTCTCTTTCCGGACTTCATCAGAATTGATGCAAGAAGAATCGCCAAAGGAATTCCGATCCATAATGCAACAGTGACAGGATCAACCAGCGAGCCGTCCGGGCTGGCTTTGCTGGGATCCAGATCATTCGAAACGCGGTGTCCGGTAACAAGCAGGCGATGCGAGTTCACTCCGTAAGGCGTGCAGGTCACCAGGGTAACCAGATCTTTCTGCGAATCTTTCGCCAGAAAATGCAGATCGTCCGGTTCTACCACGTGAATGGAATCTACCTGATAGGTAAGCGTCCGTCCTGTGGTGTTGATAATAAACAGATCGTCTTCCGCTACCTGATCCAACTGTGAGAGCAGCTTCATCGAAGGAAGTCCCCGATGCCCGCTCAGTACTGCGTGATTTCCAATTCCTCCGATCGGAACAGAACTTCCGATCAGATGACCAATTCCGTTTTTCAGTGCTTCTTCTTCCGTTCCTTTATAAATAGGAAGACTGACATCAATCGACGGTATCTCGATCGTGCCTATCACTGTCTGATCTTTTCCGCCAAAAAGATTCAGATATTCTTCGGTCTGTTCATCTGCAGGCTGTCCGGGAAGGCTTCCTTTGCGCTGAAGCCTTTCGTTATACAGCCTGGCTTCTTCAAGAATTCGGTTTCGTTCTTCCTCTGTCATTTCTTCTATTGAACTGTTATAGGAAGCACTCACTCCGCTCGCGGAGAAGGAATTCACCCAGTTGGATACTGTCGGATACAGCATGATGCCGATCCCGACAACAAGGACAAGACCGATCAGCCAGTCTGCCCAGGATTTCTTTTTCTTAACAGGCTTGTTTTCTGTCTGATCTTTCTTCGCCGTATTTTCTTTTGAATGCATTCACTGCTTTCCAGTCAGGCCGGAAAACACTGAATGCACTCAAAAGAGAAAATTTCTCTTCTGAGGCATTGGAAGAAGATCAGATCAGTCTTCTTTTTTCATTCTTTTGCTTGTGATCATGAACACTGCAGCTCCGGCAACCATCAGACCGCCAACAGTGTAGAACATTGTCGTTCCCATTCCGCCAGTGCTTGGCAGCTGGGTGCCTTTGTTGTTTTCGACAGTGATATCTTTGCCTGTTTTGCCTGTGTCGCCTGTTACCAGCGGCAGCTTGGACTCCTTGTTAACAAGAGTTGTGGTGATTGTCAGATCATTCACCGCTGTCATGGCCTGATCTGCATAGTCGGATGTCAGTTTATCGGATGAAATAACAACCTTCACAAGACCGTTGAGAGAGTTATATCCTGCCGGTGTTTTTGTCTCTTCGAGATAATAAGTTCCTTCATCCAGACCTTTTACGGAGAACTTTCCATCCTTTGTAGTATTCAGAACTGTCGCATCAGTTGCGTCAGCGACAAAAGATACAGTTCCATCTGTCACTTTGTAGTATTTCCCCTCCGCATTGGTCAGTTTGAACTCAGCATCTGTCAGTTTTGTATCTTTTTTAGCACCATCCACTTTTGTAACGTCAACGCCGTAAGTGAAGATCAGAGTCTTATCTTCTGGAGTTGTTTTGGTTTCGCCTTCTGGATTAGAAGTGTAAGTCAGCGTGTACTTGTTGGAGTTTGCTTCGTCAAAGCTTCCAGGGACATTCAAAACTGCATCATCATTCAGTTTTCCTTTCAGGAGAACAACCACTGCCTGGCCGTCATGACCTGTTCCGTTATAGGTTCCGTCTTTTTTGATATCAACGGTGATTGTGTAAGTCTGATCATTTACTGCTACCTGAGCCATCTCTCCCTCGCCGGTTGCAATGGCATCTCCGACTGTCACCTGTTTGTTCTGATCGATTGTTGCCCAGTGAACTTCTGCGGACACCAGAGTCAGACCAGTGCTGGCTGTATCAGTGAAAGTCAGCCGATAGTTGTTCCAGTCAGCCAGTTTTTCTTCTGTCGGAATATTATCTGCCGTCAGAATGAACGGGATTTCTTCGCCGATCGCATAGTCAGCTGTATCCTGATATCCGGTCTCGCCAGCCACCATGAGTTTGTTGGTGGTTTCTCCTGTGGTGTTTTCGTGCACGTGTTTTTCTGCAACCGGAGAATCATTTGTTTTGGGTTTGATCGTGGTGTCTGTATCAACTACCTGCATCACAAACGCTTCTTCTGTAGTTCCACGTGTTTCTGTGATCAGGTAATAGCCAGGTTCTGTTACGTCGATTTTTGTCTCCTTTGTAGCTTCGTTTATTGATGCTTCAATTCCGTCGCCCGCTTTATTAGTGCGCACAGCAGTCAGAAAGGCCTGAGTTTTGCTAGCTGCTGCTTTTGCTGCGTCTGCAGCCGTGACGATATTCGAAAGTCCTTCAACCTTGTTTAGAGCCTCGAGAACTTTATCAGAATTCACACCATCTCCCCATGCGATATCCGAAAGAATCATATTGTTGTTTTCTTTCGTGGGAACACCGGTGAAGATCTGGTAAGCCTTGTACGTTACATCTGATTCAGCTCCGCTAATTGTGATAGTGCATCCTTCTGTTGTCTGGTCTGCCGCAAATACAGGCAGAACGGTCTGGGCTGCCGGTATGCCAGCCAGGAGGCTGAATGCGAGAGCCGAAGTGAAGACTCTGTGTTTTCTTTTCATATTTTTCCCTTTCTTCAAACTGAATTACGTTTCAATTCGGTTATTTATGTTTCCGCAAAGCGGTGAACATCATGATTAATGAATCGAACCGATCTCAGTGAGCGGCCAGATTCTCCAGCCTGCTTTTCCGACAATCTGTTCTTTGGCAACCGTACCGATAGCTTTGTTTCTGCTGTCAAGGGAAACCGATCTGTGATCGCCCATCACAAACCACCTCTCTTCAGGCACCTGATACGGCATTTCGATATTTGTTTCTCCAAGTGCGAGCTCATCAACGTATGGTTCATTGAGAATTTCATTGTTGACACTGACTGTTCCGTCCTGGTCGATGTAAACCCAGTCGCCAGGTCCTGCAATCACTCGCTTGACCAGGATTTTATTGTTGTTGTAAAACGCGATGACATCGCCTGTTTCGAAGGCATCGCTTTTAACGCAGGCGACAAGATCTCCTTCATTTAAAAGGGGAGTCATGGAATTTCCGTAAATGCGCAGCACAGGAATCCACATTGTTGCGATCAGCACCGCGCAGGCGGCTGCTACCAGAAGGGTTCCGATGGTTGACTTAAGGATTTTCCAGTATCTCTGCCTGTGCAGTTCCCGCTTCAGTTCCGCTTTCGCTTCCTTCGCGGTAAATACAAGTTCTTCCGGCTGCCGTTTACTGCTCATCAGAACTCTCCTGTTTCAGATCTGATGGAGCGCTGGCTTTCACGCTTTCGAGATACTGGTCTGCCGCCAGCTGAACCTGTTCAAAAATGCGATTGATTTCCATGGCAGCCATTGCCAGATTTCCTGTTTCTTCGCAAACAAGAATGCGTTCTTCAAGCCTGCTTTGAAGCTTCTGATTTTCGTCTTCGAGCTGCTCGATCTTTTCCTGCTGCCTGACGATGATGCGCAACAAATCAGCCCGGCGCAGCTTTTTCATTTCCTTCGAATTCATAAGATTTCCTGTTTTGACAACTGCTGCATCGCCGAAATCATTTTCAACAGCGTTATCAGATTCTTACATTTCCTTTCAGACACTTCACACAAAATATAGGCTTTCAGTATGAATATGAAAACATTCGTGTTGATTTCTCTACCCGCTAACCGAAAATAACAAGTCAGATGCCCGGACACTAACTCGTATTGTTTTCTAACCCCTTTCATCCCTTTATCTGAAGCAGACACAAAAAAACTGCCCTTCTTCCAAGGCAGCAAATTTGCCTGGAAGCCGGACAGTCTTTTTTATTGAATGATGTTTCTGGCGAAGAATTATGCTTCGCTTCTTGCCTGGTTGACGAAGTCGAAGACAGCCTGTTCATCGCGTTGGCCGGATGTTTCAGCGACGAGATTGCCGTTGACGAAGAATGTCAGCGTCGGAATGGACTGAACGTCGTATTCATCCGCGAGCTGTTCGAATGTATCGATTTCTGTCTGAGCCACGACTACGCCGTTTTCTTCAAGCTGTTCACTGGCGGCATTGAGCACGGGGTAAAACGCTTTGCAGTGGGGGCACCAGCTAGCGTAGAACTCCATCAGAACATACGGATTATTTTTAATGATTTCCTGGAAATCCTCATTGCTTGTTACCTGTTTAATCATATAGACACCTCCTATATCTTCATTATGAAGGTTCACGCGCATGAAACTCCGTCGGTTGCCCCAATCTATCTTATTCACATTTGATGGCAGTCAAATAGCGTAAATGCATTATTTTTCAACGAAACGGATAACTTTTTCCATCCACGGCTTTCGGTTGGCATAGCGCATGGGCAGATCCGGCCACATGCCGCGAACGAGAACAGATTTGATATGGGTGAATGTTTCAAATCCGTATTTTCCATGGTACTGTCCCATGCCGCTGGCACCCATGCCGCCAAAGGGGAGGTTTTCGACAGACAGCTGAACAACTGTGTCGTTCATGCATCCGCCGCCAAAGGGCTGGACGTATTCCATATAGTCTTTGTGAAGCCGGTTTCTTGAAAACAGATAGAATGCGAGCGGGGTCGGCATTGAGGCGATCTTCTGCATCAGATCCTTAAAGTCGGAGTAAACAAGAACCGGCAGAATCGGTCCGAAGATTTCATCCTGCATTACCGGATCACCCCAGCCTGCCGGATACAAAACCGTCGGCTCAATCTGCAGCGTGGGTCCGGAAGCCCGTCCGCCGCACTGTACCTGTTCGGGAATGACCAGAGAGATCAGTCTTTCATAATGTTTCTGATCAATAATCTTTCCGATCATATCCGGATTGGGATACTGCCGGCGGATTTCTTTTTTTAGCAGCGCGATAAAGGCTTCTGCTTTGGATTCATGCACTGCCACATAATCCGGCGCGACACAGGTCTGTCCTGCATTGAGGAATTTGCCGAAGACAATCCGCTTGGCCGCCAGCGCGAGGTTGGCGGTTTCATCCACTACTGCTGGTGATTTGCCACCCAGTTCAAGAGTGACTGGCGTCAGATGCTTCGCGGCGCTTTCCATTACGATCGAGCCGAGCTTTTTGCCGCCAGTAAAAAAGATGTAGTCAAAGGGCAGATCCAGCAGAGCGCTGATTTCTTCATGACCGCCTTCAATGCAGACGGCGTAATCTGACGGAAAGATTTCCAAGATCAGCTTTGTCATGATCGCGGAAGTGTATTTGGCAGCATGTCCGGTTTTGATCACAGCTGTGTTGCCCGCAGCAATCGCTTCGACCAGCGGAACCATCGCCAGAAGAAACGGATAGTTCCAGGGGGCCATAATCAAAACGCTGCCGTAGGGAATACGGATTGTTTTTGCGAGCGAGGGAAACTGATGCAGTGGCGAGAGATGGTATTTGGGCATCGTCTGAAAATCGAGATGGCGGATCTGCCAGTCAATGGCGGAAAGCGTCAGCCCGATTTCAGACAGATAACTTTCCGTGGCGCTTTTGCCTAAATCCATAAAGAGCGCTTCTTCAATTTCTTTTTCATGCAGTTCGATTGCGCATTTGAATCTTCTCAGCTGTTCCTTTCGAAACTCGTTGGACTGCGTCGCTCCGCTTTTGAAAAACGCGTTCTGCCTTGCGAGCAGGTCAGCATAAGGATTGGTCATATTCCTGTTTCCTTTCAAAAAAAGGAGGGAATCTTCCCTCCTGAACTGTTCATATTCTGTTTTTTGAGCGAGTTACTTAGCCTGAGCAGTCTCGATGAATTTCATCAGACCTGCTTCATCCATGTAGCCGGCCGTAGCGAGAACAGCTTTTCCGTCTTTGAAGAAAATCAGAGTCGGAACAGACTGTACGCGGAATGCGCCTGCCAGGTCCTGCAGCTGGTCGATATCTGCCTGAGCGACAACGACTTTGCCTTCGAGCTTATCAGAAACGCTTTCAAGAACCGGGTGCAGCATTTTGCACGGACCGCACCAGGTAGCGAAGAAGTCTACGAGGACTTCAGGATGCGAGCTGGTGATCTCTTTAAACATATCTACAGATTCAATGTGACGAATCATAGTGAACACCTCCATCTGTTATCAGTCTAAACAATACTATACCTTCAGGCACATTCTTTGCCCGTCTCATCCAGCAGATTTTTGAGCTCTTTGACACATTCATCATGAACTTCATCAGAAACGGACTGCTTTTCTGCCTTCTTTTCTTGCGCTTCCTTTTCGGCTTCTGCCTGATGCTCCGCTTCCCTGGCTTTCTTGGTTCTCAGCTCCGCTATATAGTTACTGACGATCTTGTAGATCGAAGCCATCAGAGGCACGCCGAGCACCATTCCGGCCACGCCAAAGAGCGAACCGCCGACAACGATGGTGATCATGACATAGATGCCCGGCAGTCCGACCCGGTTGCCGATAATGCGCGGGAAAAAGATATTGGATTCAATCTGCTGAATGATGCAGAGGAAAACCAGGAAGATGATGCACTTGACCGGAGAAATCGTAAAGATAATAAAGGCGCCGATTCCTCCTCCGATAAAGGCTCCGATCATCGGGATCATGTTGATGACGCCGACAAGAATGCCGATCATCGTCGCGTACGGAAGCCGGAGAATAAGCATACCGACAATGCACATCGTCGAGAGAATGCATGCCTCAATAATTTCGCCGAGAATGAACGATTTGAACGAGCTGTTGATCACGCGCAGATTGCGGGTAAGATGTACGCGGCGGCTGGCTGGCATGAACAGGTCAGTAAGCGAATAGTACGCTTTGACAAAGCGTTCCTTGTCGGCAAGAACATAAGCCGCGAAAACAACCATGATAAACAGATTGACAAAGCTTGTCACAACCGAAGATACCAGGTTAAGCGTATTGTCCATCATGTTGGAATCGTTGGTTCCTCTGGTAATAAAGCGGACAATCGTCTCGAACGCCTGAGACCAGTTGATCTCCATGCCTTCCAGAGATTTAGCAAGATCCGGATATTTCTTGAGCAGATCGCCGATCATATTTTCGATCTCTCCGAAATAGCGCGGAGCCTCGCTGGTAAGCATCTTGACCGCGCTGATGAGGTTCGGGATAACGATCGAAAGAATCAGAGCGACCAAAACGAGTGCCACCAGAAAAGAAATGATCATCGCGATCGTGCGCGCTTTCTTCTCCAGAAACGGTTTGCCTGAAGTCCGAAGCTTGTTCTCAACCGGCTCCATGATCAGGTTGAGAATGAACGCGAGCGCCGCGCCGCCAAGCAGCGCTGTGATCGAACGCATGAGAATATTGACGCCCTCTACCACAAACGAGAAGTTGGTAATAAAGAGAATGGCGATAACAACGATAATTCCCGCCATCCACAGTGTTTTATATTTACGGAATACCGACATTGATTGCCTCCGTTCTAGGACAGTCCCTGTCCGGAAAGGTATTCTTTGAGAAATACCAGGCCAAGGACAAGCAGCACCAGACCGAGCGCGAGAAACCAGAGGCTTCCCTGAAACATAGCTGCCATGGAAGATGCCGCACCGCCGAACAGACAGATTGACGCTGCCCATCCGGACTGCTTGCGCGTGAGTTTTTTCATAAATCCATCCCTTTTGTCTTAATGTGAAAATGATACCATTGACCCGCCTGTTTTTCGGGACTCTTGACGGATTTTGACCGCAAGGCTGTGAAGTCCCTTCACGGAGTATCCGAATCGATGAATTATTCATAAATCAGGGCTACTGTTTTTGTGAAATTCCCGATATTTCCTGATTTTCTTTCAGATTTTCTTTAAAATAGAGTGCCAAAATGTATTCATGACCCTGACAGAAAGGAGGAAATCCATGCCGGCCGCGAAAACTGCCAAGCGAAGACCCACCCCGCCGCCCATCCCCAAAGAAAAGAAAAAAAGAACTGGGCGCCGGCCAGGCCATTTTTTCGGACTCGGCCTGCTGGTTCTGATTTCCGTTTTCTGTTCTGTATTTATTATGACCCGTCCAACCCGGAACACTCATGATTTGACACGCACCGAACTGCAGCAGGAAGTTGCGAACTCCGCTGCAAAATACGGTTTGAGCGATCATCTCAACGAACTGTACGCTATCATCAAAGTGGAATCGAACTGGAATCTTGACGACGTCTTCCAGTCTAGCGAATCCCTCGGCCTGCCTCCAAACACCCTTGGCGTCTATGAATCCATCGATCAGGGATGCAAATACTACAAATCCCTGCTCGACAAAGCTGCGCAGCTAGGCGTGGACCAGGATTCTGTCTACCAGGCTTACAACTTCGGCTCAGGCTATCTCGATTTTGTCGCTGCCAACGGCGGGCATCATTCCCGTGCTCTTGCCGAAGAGTTTTCTAGAGAATATTCTCAGGGACGTATCGTCTCTTATCCCAATCCGGTCGCCATTGCCGCCAACGGCGGATGGCGCTACGATTACGGAAACATGTTTTACGTCGATCTCATTCACGAAGCGCTTTAAAGCCAGTCCTGCAGCAGGGCTGGCTTTTTACATAACAGAAAAAGAGCGGGGGGGGGGGATTTTTCACCCGCCGCTCTGAATGTTCTGTATCGTTTTTCAGGAATTCTGCACGGAAACAGTGCCGGACGGATCATTCTGCAAGCTGGAACCTTCATCAGGTTTCCACGGCAGGAATTCATCGCCGGTTCCCGGATCGGGAACCGTTGAATCTGTTCCGCCCAGGCCGGGATCGGTAATGCCTGGATCAGGATTGACCGGTTCTGTATAGCCTGGATCAATGGTCGATGGCTGCTGATACGAATCGTTGTATACCGGATCGGTGACAGTGGGCGGATACTGATAGGGATCGTAGTAGCCTGGGAGCTGTTCGATCGGAACCTGGTCAAAGCCGCCGTCATCATAAACCGGAATATCCACATCTGTTTCGTTTTCATTGCTGTTGCTGCCGGGAACAACCGGATCAGGCACGGTCACAGATTTGCCGTCTGTCACATCGCTGATCAGATCATGCGCTTTGAGCACTTCGCTTTCATCCACGAGGGTAACAGAAGCTTCTCTTCCAAGCGCAGCGCAATAGCGCGTCGCGGAATTGCCGGAAAGAGCATAGCTCTGAATATCCCATGCCGGGAAGGAACTGACTTCCAGACGAATCAGATCACGGATCTGACTGGATGGCATATTGGTTGAGAATGCGGTGGAAAGCGCGCGGATGAATGCCGGATATTTGACGATCATCGAAGGAGACATCATCGCGCTGATCAGAGCTTTCATTACAATCTGCTGATTGCGCACTCGCTGGTTATCGCCGTCAATATAGGCATGGCGTTCGCGCGCAAAGGCGAGAGCGCGTTCTCCGTCAAGATGGTTGACGCCTTCATGAACGCCTTCTGTTCCGTTGGAATAGAATCTCTCTACTTCAAGGCCCGGCTCAACAGTCACATCAATGCCGCCAATCGCGTCTACAATATTGATCAGCGAAGAGAAGTTGATGCGCGCTGTGTAGTTGATATCAACGCCGAGATAATCTTCAATGCTCGATTCGGTCGTGCCGATGCCGTAAATGCCCGAATGCGTCAGCTTGTCATACTGACCGGCTGCCGGACCGCAGGCGTCTTCGTTTTTCTTGCACGAGAACTGCATATACGTGTCGCGGGGCAGCGAAACAAGCAGCACCTGTGCTGTTTTGGGATTGACGACAACAAGCATGTTCACGTCCGATCTCGATTTTGCGGACAGGTTGCCGTAGCTGTCAGATCCGGAAACGAGAACCACAAACGGATCCTGCGTGATATCAGAAACCGGATCCGCCGGGTTTTTCATCTCTTCCGGCACCGGTTCATAGTAAATATACTGATCGACAATATTGGTAAAGGTTGTCAGGGCGTTGTATTTGTTAATGTCGTTTGCGGCATCGAGCAGATCGCCGTGGAATTCTTCCGGAAGGACGATCGCGTCAACCGTATTGTTATAGAGAGCATCGACAAGCGAATACGGATCCTGGTATTCAAGAGCCTGTTCGTCTTTCATGCCCGCTTTGTGAAGCTGATCAAGCGCGCCAGCCGTTCCTTCTTCGTCCAGAACCGTTGCCAGGCCGATCACTTTGCCGGAAAGATCCGAAGGTTTCGAGCAGCCGGTTTCGCTCATGGCATATGTTGTCATCGTCATGGCCATCTTGTCCGTGAGTACATCCGCATCCTCGAGAATCTCATTGGTGCCGTCATCTTCCTTGCTGCTGGAAGATGTTCCTCCGCCGATGACTGTGAAAAAGTCCGATGTTTCGGAAAGATAATAACCGCCAAGGCAGCTGCCCGCGCTGATGCAGAACGCAAGCACCATCATTAAGATGCGCCAGCCGATTTTCCAGCGCGCGAACATACCCCAGATGAGAAGAATGTCAGCAACAACAAGAAAAACAGACAGCGCGATCAGCTGAATATTCGAAAAAATCTGAATGGACCACGCTTCCCAGAGCAGAAATCCGGAAGCGATCAGCAGAATCAGCGACAGTATCCATGCGAAAACGGAAGCTGTTCTGCTTTTCTTTTTGACAGGACTCATAGTTCCCCCCCTGTTTACATTTCAATTTCAATCATACCATATCCAATTCATGCAGGAATACGGCCTTCCATGATGATTTCAGGTTCCGCACGAATCTTAAACGGCGATGAAAACCGCCGCCTTTCTATTTTATCTGTGCCTTTTTCCCGATTTTCACCTCATTTGAAAGAGTGCTCAGGCATCTTCGCCAATCTGTCTGTGGCATCTGCAAAGCGGTTTTCCGGTTTGGTTCGTATGATAAACATGCAAGGAGACTGCTTATGAAACCTGAAGAGCTTCATCCAGATACAAGCGCTCAGACTCTTGAAGAGTCCCAGGCTGAGAAAGCCGGCGCGAAAGTCAGAAAGCGCAACGCGATTATTTCTGTCATCTTTTTTGTTCTGTTTTTCGGCGGAATGTACTGGGCCATGAAATCGGGCCTGTTAGCCGATACCGATCAGATCCGTCATTTTATTGAAAAAACCGGCGCCTTCGGTCCGATTGTCTTTATTCTGATCAGCGTCTTTACCTCTTATATTCCGGTAGTTCCCCTTGGATCCATGGGGTCGGTCGGCATTGTGCTTTTCGGCGTCTGGCCGGCATTTATTTACAACTCGATCACCTCAGTAATCAACTGCCTGATCGCCTTTTTCCTGGCTAAAAAATACGGTTACCGCATCCTGCTGATGTTTGCAGCACCCAAAACGGTTGAAAAATACCGGAACTGGCTGCAGAAAAGCAAGCACTTTGAGCTCTTCTTCTTTATCTGCATGCTGCTTCCGGTATCGCCTGATCTGGTGCTTTGCATGATTGCCGGGATGACAGGTATGAAGTTTTCGCATTTTCTGATCATCATTCTGGTCAGCCGCCCGGTTTCTTCTTTCTGCTATTCCAATGGTCTGCTTCGCGTCTTTGACTGGCTGGCCAAAGCCATTCATCTTGGCTAGGCAGGTTCGGCTGTGGAACTGATCAAAATCGCGCTAACCGGCGGTCCGGGCGGCGGCAAAAGCGAAGCGGCTGCCGCTTTGCGCAGAGAATATAGAAGAAAAGGCGTGCATGTCGTCAGCATTCGGGAAACCGCGACAGATTTGATTCTTTCCGGACTCGACGGAAGGACCACGCTCTCCAACAGAGATTTTCAGGGCGCGCAGCTTGATCTGCAGCTGTTCAAAGAAGATCTCTATGAAAAAGCCGCCCGAAAATCGGAAGCAAACTGTATTCTGCTTGTCTGCGACCGGGGCGTGCTTGACGGAAAAGCATTTATCGAACCTGAAATTTTTGAAGCGCTTTTAAAAGAGCGAAATCTTTGCGATGACGCGCTGCTTGCCCGTTATGACGCGATCATTCACATGAGCACGGCAGCCAAAAGCAAAGAAGCCCATTACTCGCTGTCCAACAATCCGGCAAGACTTGAAACGCCAGATGAGGCGGCAAAAGAAGATGACCGTCTTCTGGAGATTTACCAGAATCATCCGCACCGGTATGTCATCGAACCCTGCGATACGATTGAGCAGAAAAACGAAATCCTGTTTCAGCTCATCGATGATATTCTTCGCAAAAGAACAGAAAAAAGGGAGCCAGGCTGCATGTAGCCGGCTCCTTTTTCGGGCGGGATCCTATGAGAAAGGAAATTTGGAAACAGTTTAATTGAAACAGTTTAATTATAGAAATTATGCAATTGCATCGAGCTGCGCTTTGGCGGGAATGCGGCGCAGTTCAAGCAGCGCTCTGTTGAGCGCGGCAGCTGCCTGGTCAAGTTCGCTCTGTGTTTTCGCGCTGACTCTGATACCGGCTGCATCAAGTGCTGCTTCCTTGATGCCGTCCATTGCGGCTTTGTCAAAGGCGGATTCGTCGAGAGAATCAGCCAGTTCAAGAGCTGCGTCAATCAGGGTGTAGTCAAGAACCGGAGCTTTCTTCTCTTCAAGCGCGCTGACCGCTTCTTCAAGAGAAGCGATGGCTGCTTTGAGAGAGGAAGACTGGGCGTATTTGTTTTCTGCTGCTGCAGAAGCGGCTTCGATGGCTTTTGCAAGATCTGCAAAGCTTTCTTCGGTGTAATGATCCGCTTCGATGGCTTCTGCTGCTGCGAGATCTTCTGCAAGCTGTGCTTTGAGTGCGGCCGAATCGGAGAAGTCGATCCACATAGCCACGCTGTTTTCGCTAGCTGCTTCAGGATCCGATCCTTCGATGACAGAAGCGACCTGCTCGTCGTTCAGCGCTTTTGAGAAGACTTTAACGCTGGAGAATCCGAATTCGTTGGTGCGGCTCGAATCCGTCGGTTCAATTCCGACATGGAATCCTCTCGCGTTGGAATTGATCGATTTGGTTGTTGCTTTGGTTGCTGCGACTTCGCCGTCGATGAGAATCTTCAGCGTGTCAGCCGAGCGAACCACGGTGATTTCATGGAACTTGTCGAAAAAGTCATCGGCAAGCGGTGCAGATGTAGCCTGATCCCACTGCGATCCGTCAGAGAGATAAGCATCGACGTGCGCGTTGCCCTGGCCTTTCTGGCGGTAAATGCGGTAAGCGAATACGTTGTCTCCGATGGACGCGATAATATTATGTTTTTCATTTCTGGAGTTGAATGTTCCAGTATCTTCGGAGTTCACTGCAGCCGGCACATACATGCGCGTGCTGATAGTGAATTCGCTGCTGCCGGTCATGATCGGTGCAAGAGCGCTTTGCGGGTCGCTGATTTCCATCCAGCCGGTCATTACCTGCTCGCCACCCATCATTTCAAATCTGGCGGTATCGGGCAGTTCGGTGTCATGTCCGTTTTCGGAAAGGTCAGTGACTGTCGGCAGTTTTGGTGCGGGGGTAACTGTAATCTGTTTCTGCGCGGAAACTTCCGTTCCGTTGATATTGAATGCTTTGACAGTAATCACTGTGCCGGCCGGCACGCTGCGGGCAGCCCTCAGAACGGCAGATGTTCCGACGCTACTGAGTGTAATGCCGTCAATGGAGTCACCGTTTTCATCCACAGCACCCCAGATCACTGTTTCAACGATAGCTTCTGCCGGCGAAGTGGAAAGCGAGAGATCCATCGAAGAACCAGCTTCGAGTGTGTTTGCATCACAGAGGATTTCTGCAGATTCAACCTGAATGATGTTTTCATGCAGGAATTCTTTCGGATCAAGCCAGAGGGCCGTATCTGCGTCTGCTGCTGCAGCCAGAGCGACCTGCTCAGGTGTTTTTGCGCTCGAGAACACTTTGAATGTTCCGAATTCGCCGGAGCTTGTGCGTCCGGTCGACGGGCATCCGCCCCATGTCAGATCGTAGCCGGTTCCGACAGGGTGAGCGCCCTCGGCAAGCGCGAGATCTTTGACGAGCGTGCCGTCTACATACAGATTCAGTTTGTTGTTTTCTGCATCGAACGAAGCAATGACAGTGTGCATTTTGTTGAGAACATCGCCTCTCTGTGCTTCAGGAACCGAATATTCAATCGAGCGCCATGTGCTGCCGTCATGAATATGGAAATCCCAGCTGTTATCCTGACGCAAGCGGATGCCAAAGGTATTGTCTCCTTTGCCGGCGATCATGTTGTAGTTAACATTTTCTGTCGGCATGAATTCAGCGGCAATCGTCCAGGATTCTGTGCCTTCAAGAACATCGTTGTAAACATCGGATGCGCCGATGGTGACAGTGCCTTTCATCCGGACGCTGCCGTCTTCAGCCTTGACCAGCTTGGCGCTGCCAAGATCAGGATCGACATCGTTGGAAGACTTGTCGTCAAGGACAGTCTTTTTGCCTTTGAACGATTTGATCTGATCTACGATCGATGTCACATAGGCTGTGTAGTCTTTGTCTTTATTGACGATGGCTTTCTGCGCGTCAGTCAGATCATTGAGTTCTTCAAGAAGCTCTTCTGCTTCTGCCAGCTGCGAATAACTGTAAGGCAGTAACGCTTCGCACTCATCGATGATTTCCTGCGCTCTTTGCGCGTCGTATTCTTCGCGGTCGAACGATTCAACCGTGCGGTATGGGGCAGCTGCATCAGTCAGCTGCTGATCGGTGTAAGCAGAACCTTCCATCGGCAGGATGGTGAAGTTCCAGGTATATGCCTGGTTGTTGGGAATGCGGTATGCGGGCAGAGCAGCCGGTCCGCAGGTTTCGCCGCCAGTTCCCATGGACATGTAGTTAACGCCGACAATGGTCTGCTCTCTTGGAGTCAGTCCGTAAATGTGGTCAGTCGAGTTGAGGTCTTGTTCGGTGAAGTGCAGAGCGGACATTTCAAGCGGTGTCGTTGCTGCAACCATCAGGGTGTCAGTTCCCTGGCCGGAAAGAGCCATCCAGTTGGTATCCGTCATGGTGCCGGTGTCATCGACTTTCATGTATGGATAGAACAGAGCGGATGCAGTCGAGCTGTAAATGCCCTGCGTCGCGAACGTTTTGCGGTCGCAGAGAGATTCTACCGGACCGTTTCCGTACCATTTCACGTTTTCATAGCCAGGCGCGGTTGTCATCGTTGATCCGACGCGGATGTAGTTTCCTTTGGAAGTGCCGGTGCCGTCCATGGTCATGTCGACATTGACTGCTCCATTTCCGGAAACGGTGTAGATCATCTTCACTTTGGCGCCCGAAGCGTTGTCGAGATTGATGTCTGCTGTGATGACATCTTCGCCGGCTTCATTTTTGGAAGCAGAGATCGAAGAAACGCTTAGAACATCGGCTGCATTTCTCCAGCTGCCGTCGTACTGGCTCTTGTCGTTTTCCATTAGGCCGCGCCAGAGGCTGATCGACGGGCCGGATTCAAGCATTGTTGTGTCTTTGAAGACGTAGTTTTTCAGAATGCCGTCTGCTTTGGAGATTTCAAAACGGAAGTCTTTGCCAAAAACAGAATAAGAATTCTCGTTTTCTTCCACTGTGACTGCATCTGAAGATTCCGGTTTGGCAAGCTGTGCGGTTTCAGCCGGAATGCGCATCTGCGTCCGGACAAGCTCTGTGCCTGCTGGCGCCCACGGCTGATCTTCTTTGGTGGAAACAAGAATGTTGAGGTAGTAGTCAGTGCCAGCTTTGACTTCCGGCATCTCAAATGGAACCGAAATCGAAGCGGTTGTGCGCGGAGCAACGTCAGGGTTGGCGACCGTGCCAGTGCTCTTGACGATGCCGTTTTCGAGAACTTCCCAAGTTACATCGTAGTCATTGAGGTTTTCAAAGCTCGATTCGTTGTAAACCTTCACTTTGCGGGCGTCGAGCTGTTCAACAGCGCCGCTGATCCAGAAGTTCTGATACTGTTCTTTGACTTCTTCAAGCTCAGGCTGCGGGTTTCTGTCGGGAGAAACCAGACCGTTTTCGCAGAAGCTGTTGTCGTTGGGAGAATCGCCCCAGTCGCCGCCGTATCCGTAGAATTTGCCTTTGGCTTCTTCGGCATACAGGTTTGTCTGCGCGTCTTCAGTGGAGTAGTAATCCCATCCGCTTGTTTTGGCAATGTCATGCTCTGATGCGTAGTCCATCCAGACAAGCACGTCATCGCTGTCGGCCGTAATTGCCGGCGTCGCGGAATTCTGCGCTTTGAGCTCATCAGCGCTGAGCGCTTTGGTGTAAACGCGGCCGATGGCGAATTCGCCGTCAAAGACGCGGTTGTTGACAGAGTCATAGCCGATGCCTAGCGGCGCGTCGCTTGCAGCGATATCCGTGCGGATTGTGCCGGATTTGACTTCAGTGCCGTCAATGAAGATCTTGGCATTGCCGTTGTCATAGGTGCCGGCAACCTGATGCCACTGGCCGGCCCAGTTGGCCGGGAGGCTGCAGCTGATCGAACTCCAGCTGCCGTTTCCGTAAACGAAGAATTCAAGCGTGTTGCTTCCGCTGCTTCCTGTTTTCAGGGCAGCCTGCGTGTCGCCTTTGGAAATCAGAACGCTGTTGTTGGCATTGGAAGCGGGTTTGACGATCGCTTCAAATGTGAAGGCTTTTCCCGATCCAGAAAGAGCGCTGTTGAGCGCGGTATCCGAGGGGAACACGGTGTAGCCAGTGAAGGCTTTTCCGCCGTTGAGCGAACCTTCGCCCGCGTTTTCTTTCCAGTCTTCTTCATCGCCATAGGCGGTTCCTTTGCGGCCTTTTGTGTCGGTAACTTCATAGGAAGCGCCCAGCTTGCTCAGATCCACTGCTCTGGACTGGTCCACCCAGTCCCAGATAAAGCCGCCTAACTGATTGTCGGCAGCGCGAATGGCATCCCAGTATTCTTTCAGGTTGCCCACGGAGTTGCCCATCGCGTGGGCGTATTCGCAGAGAACATACGGCATTTTGCCTTCTCCGCCGCGGCTCCATACGGTATCCACCGAAGGATACATATTGCTTCGCATATCGGTTCCAAGCGAAGCATCCTGGCCTTCGGAATGCACCGGACGGGTAAGGTCGCGGTCTTTGAAGTACCAGATCATGTCGCGCTGCATTCCGTTGGCGAAGTTCTTGTCGCCGGTATAGGCCATTTCGTTTCCGATCGACCAGATGACGATCGAAGGATTGTTTCTCAGGCGTTTGAACGCGTATTCCGTGCGGTCCAGGCCAAGTTCATAGAACAGGCCCTGCGCGGAACTGTTGTCCATGATGGCGTGCGATTCCATATTGGTTTCGCCGATCAAGTACATGCCCCAGTCATTGGCAAGCCAGTACAGGTAATCATCGTTGGAATAGTGGGAAGTGCGGATCGCGTTGAGGTTATGAGTCTTCATCTGAATGAAGTCTTCTTCAACGGTTTTCTGCGGAACCGCTTTTCCGTAGAACGGATCGGTGTCATGACGGTTGGCGCCTTTGAGCAGCAGCGGCATGCCGTTGATCGTTACCGGATCCCATTTGGCTGTCGTGACATTATAGTTGGAATCCACTTCCGTTCTTGTAAATCCGACTTCGCGAAAGCCAAGCTGAGCGGATACAGTTTCCATCTCATTGCCCTGACCGTCTTTGAGCGTCAGAACCAGCGCGTACAGGTTTGGATTTTCAGCGGACCAGAGTTTCGGATTTTTTACTTTCGCTGAGAAAGCGACTGTCTTTTTGCCGGCAGCTTTCAGACTGTCGATCGAAGCTTTTGCGCCGGTCAGAATCTGATTGCCTTCTCTGTCAAACGCTTTGGCTTCAATCGTCCAGCCTTCATGATCCGCGTTTGAAAGGTTGCGAATGTCAGCTTCGATATGAAGAGTCGCATTTGTATAGGTGTCATCCAGATCTGTGGTGTAGTGATAGTCCTGGATCTGCACCAGAGGGGCACTGGTCAGATAGACATCGCGGAAAATGCCGCCGTCATAGATCATGTCCTGATCTTCAAACCAGGTGCCGTCACAGAATTTGTGCACTTTGACTGCCAGGAGATTTTCTCCCTCCTGCAGGTAGTCAGTGATATCGAATTTGTGCGGGGAGAAGGTATCTTCGGAATAGCCCACTTCATGTCCGTTGACATAAACGTAGTAGGCGGATTCCACACCGCGGAAATCGATGTAAACCCGGCGGCCGCTGCCCTTGAGCGAGTCGTCGACAGTGAAAGTCTTTCTGTACAGGCCGACTGGATTGTAGTTGGTCGGCGCTGCGGGTACAGACACGTTGGAGTCATATTGGGACTGCCATGGCATCTGCACGTTTGTGTAGATCGAAAAATCAAAGCCCTGCGTTGTCCAGCTTCGCGGAAGCTGCACGGTTTTCCAGTCTTCGCCCTGCCCTTTGGCGAAGTCTTTTTTAAAGAACGCATGATCTTCGGTCATCATTTTTTCTGCTTCAGCCTGGTTCTGAACAACTGTCAGTTCCCAGTCTTCATTTTCGCCCGTTAACATCTGAAGCAGGGTGGAATTTTCCCGGCTGTTGTAATTCCATACCGCGTCGACCGCTGCTTTCTGCGACTGGTAAGGAATGATCTGAGCGGAAGCTTCCTCGCGCTCAAGCCCGAACACATCTTCTGCATCAACGCTCTTGCCCGCCAGGTCCGTATAGTCTGAGCCGGTCCATTCTTTGTGCGTGAATTTGGCGGCATTGACATCGGCTGCCGCAGACGGGTCCGCCTGCAGGTTCTCTCCGCTTGTACCGGCTGCAAGAACCGGAACGGAGGGAATTGCCGAATACAGCATGGCAGCAGAGATCAGCATTGAGAGAGCTCTGTGCTTTTTCATAATTTTCTCCTCTCTTCTGTCACTTTTTGTGATCAGATTTATCCTCATGATAACGCTTACATAACTTCCGTCAATCTGTATTTAGTAAATTTCTGTTTTCTTTTACTGTAAATACGAAGCGCATTTTCAGATATTTACAACCATTTTCAGTATCAAATTTGTCCCGGTTAATAATTCACCATTATCACTATTAGAAATTATTCAAATCGTGTTTCATTTCTCTTTTTTGATTTGTACTTTTTATTTTGCTTTCAAAGAATGATTTTCGAAATTTACTAAAAGATATTTTTGTGCAAAATTTAAGTGACTTTGCGGCTTGTGCTTTTTTTACTCGTTTTTAACCGCTCGATCAGCCTCTCTTTAGGCAATGACTGCCGACATTGCTAAAATAGGAGCATGTCCAATCGAAACAAAGGAATTCTCTGCATCATCTCTTCCGCGTTCTGCTTCGCGCTGATGAATGTCTTTATCCGCTTTGCGGGCGATCTTCCGTCTGTTGAAAAAACGTTTTTCCGCAACTTTATCGCGATGTTTGTCGCTGCCTTCGCGCTCATCAAAGCCGGCGGCGGCTTCTCTGTTGAAAAGCGCCATGTCCCCGATCTTCTGATGCGCTCGGTGTGCGGAACGGTCGGGATGCTTTGCAACTTCTACGCGGTCGATCACATGCTGCTTGCCGACGCGACAGCCATTCAAAAGCTCGTTCCGTTTTTTACGATTCTTTCAAGCTGGCTCGTTCTTCGCGAAAAGATCAAGCCCTGGCAGATCGCGCTGATTGTCATCGCGTTTGCCTCAAGCCTTCTGGTTGTCAAGCCGGGATTCGGAGCGGACACGCAGGCTGCCATCGTGCAGTTGATCGGCGCGCTTGGCGCGGGCGTGGCATACACGTATGTTCGCAAGCTGACGCTTGCCGGCATGGAGAAGCCGAAAATCATCTTTTACTTCTCTGCCTTTTCCTGCATCGCGGTCATTCCGATCATCGCCTTTGATTTCGTGATGCCCACATGGAACCAGCTGCTTTTCCTGCTGCTGACAGGCCTTGCGGCTTCCGGCGGCCAGTTTTCCATCACCTACGCTTACGGCTTTGCGCCAGCCAACCAGATCTCGATTTACGATTATTCCCAAATCCTCTTTTCAGCGCTGTTTGGACTGGTCTTCTTCGCGCAGATGCCCGACTGGCTGTCATGGATTGGCTACGCGCTGCTTGTCGGCTGCGCCATTGCCAACTTCGTACTCTCCTCAAAGACACAAAAAAAATCGAAAGCCTGATGTGATGCTTTCGATTTTTTTGTGTCATGAAAGAGAGAAAATTTCAACGCTGTCATACTCTGGCAGCGAATACGGCGCTTTGTAGATCTCTTCAAAGCCTGCAAGATCTCCGGGATTTTCCTCAAAATCGTTCTCGATCGAAAGAAGATCCGAATACACAACCTGTCCGTCTTTTTTGAAGACAATCTCGGCCGGCTGATACAGAAAATACGATCCATAAGCCGAACCATCTTCATATTTGCGCTGGTAGGGCGTCACTTTATAGCGCACTGCGTGATCCGAACTGTTCTGCCCGTCATCGATCACTTCCAGTGCGGGATATTCTTCCGGATACTGCGCTCTGTATATACGCTTTAAAACATCCGGATCTTCAGAAGAATCTTCATCAGAAAGATATTCGGAAAAATTGTAGCCGTAAAAACTGTCGGCATCCGGATTAAATACAAAATCACTCGGCTGCAGCTGATCAAGCTCATCAGGCGTGTAGTGAATATCCGCCTCAAAGCTTCGCCAGGCCTTATCCGTATTGGGTCCGAGCCTTGGCAGGTCGAGATAGCTTTCGACAACGGTCGAACCAAGCTTCACTTTTCCCCAGCCGCTTGAAAGGTCAAGCAGCGGATTGGTTTTAGTAATTTCAAAAGTCACAACTGGCTTGTTGTCGGAATTGATGTAAACAGAGACCGGTCTGGTATCAAAAGAATCAAGCACTTCATAGGCCGAAATGGCATCTTCATAGGCTGCGTTCATCGACCCGTCAAAGGCATTGGCGATCAGGCCTCCTCCTCCAAGGGCAAGCGCGAGGCACGAAAGAGTCAGCAGCCATTTGCCCGGACGGAATCCCCGGTCAGAATCAGGTTTTAAGTCAGGCTGTTTCCGGCGCGATTTCGGCGCCAGATTGGCTTTTTTTGCGGTTTCAGTTTCTTCGTGCGGCAGTTTTGGCAGTTTGTAAGCAGGCATGCGGTTCTCCTTCGATCAGTTTCTTACGATTGTATCAAATCCGTCTTTCGGGCTGATATACTCGAGGTACTTACAGTGTAATGAACCATTCCTCTTCACAAACTGAAGAGAAATGAAATTTTTCAAAAAACAGAAAGGAACAGGCGCTTTTGCCTGCAATATTTCCATGAAATCTTCCCGTAAAACTCCTGTCCGCTCATCAAAATCCATCTCTTCGCAAAATCCGGCCAGCGTTCTGCTGTATTTTTTCGGCTTTTTCTTCCTGGCTTTTACCTCTGTTCAATTCGCGAACTTTCTCAACAATCCGTTTTTCTCGCTCGGCCTGTATCTGATCGCTCTGATCAGCCTGATCTTCACGTTTGCCGTGCCGATTGCCTACATCATCCATCGCGCGAAAGCATCGCGTCAGGCTGCGGCTTTGGCCATCCCGAAAACAGAAAAGCCGGCAGAGCCTGCAAGGAAAAAGCCGCGCAGAATTCCAGCTGCCTATCAGGAGCGGCTCAATACACTTTCTTCCATGTGCGAGGAAATGCAGGAGCGCTCGTTGACCATCAATTCGTTTTTAAGCGACTATTTCGAAAACTCCGTAATCTCGATCAGCCGCTTTCAGAACGTCATGGGCCAGGCGCAGGAAGCCCTGCTTGAAAACTTCAACAAAGCCGTTCAGGCGGCCGCGATGTTTGGCAGCGGAGAGCCCACACCCGATCGGCTTCGCATTCTCGATGGCTATGTGAATGATTCGGCGGAAATCGTCGCCAAGATGGAATCGATCATTGACGAGATGACCAAACTGCAGCAGGAAAGGCTGTTTGATGACACTGAGCCGATTGATGAAATGCTCGATTCCCTTTCAAAAACCACCCATCAGTACTCGCAGAAATAGCCGCGCGCCGCGCGGCTTTTTTGTGCGGTTTGCGGACAATCATGGGATTATCCGCCAGAAAGTAGCACACACTTCCGCTCAGAAAGTACAGTTTGTGGTTCAATTCTGTGCAGAATTTGGACCGGTGCATAACTGGGCATTCTCTGTAAGCGCTTTTATGATGGAACCATCAAAAGGGACCTTTGAAAGAATGATCAGAAAGGAGAATCGCATGCTTAAAGAACTGACAGACAAAAGCCTGATCCGGCTGGGCATCCATGCTGAGAACTGGGAAGATGCGATCCGTCAGGCAGCCGCTCCGCTTGTTGAAACGGAGCGCATCAGAGAAAGCTATGTCGATGACATCATTGAAGGCGTCCGCCAGTACGGACCGTATATCGTACTGACCAAGAATGTTGCCTTGCCCCACGCAAGGCCGGAAGCCGGCGCGCTGCATGACGCGATCGGAATCGCGACGCTCGACACCCCGGTTTATTTCGGCAATGAAGCCAATGATCCTGTCCGCTATCTGTTCTGCCTGAGCGCCACCGATGACCAGAAGCATCTTGAAGGACTCGCCCAGCTTGCACAGCTGCTCGAATCCAGTGAGTTTCTTGACCGCCTGGGCGCATGCAATGACGAACAGGAAGTCATGGACTGCATCGAAGAGCTTTGCCAGCAAAGCCCTCAGATTTCTTAACCATTTAAAAAAGGAGATACATATGTACAAAGCACTCGTTTGCTGCCGAGCCGGCATGGGCTCGAGCATGCTTTTAAAAATCAAAGCCGATCAGGTCATTCGCGAAAATGACATGCCGATCGTTACAGAACACGGCAACCTAGACTCGCTGATCGGATTCAACGGCGATCTTGTCATCACCATGGAAGATCTCTCGGATGAGCTCAAAGACAAAGTGCCTTACGCTGTGGGCATCCGCAACATTGTCGACAAGAAAGAAATGAAAGAAAAGCTCGACGAATATCTCGCCGCTGTATCGAGCTAGCCATGTAAACCAGCCAGAAGGAGTTTCTTATGGAAATTATGAACGCATTGATGGCACAGTGCCGCAACACCGCCCTGATCATGGGCGTCATCGCTCTTGTCGGCCTGCTGCTTCAGAAAAAATCAGCCACTGAAGTGTTCTCCGGAACACTGAAAACCGTCATCGGTTTCATGATCTTCACCATCGGCTCGAACGCCATGTCGGCCGTAGTTAACAATTTCTCTGCAATTTTCAACCTCGCATTCGGAATCGAAGGCGTCACTACCCAGGTCGAAGTCGCTACCGCCCTCGCCCTTGACACATACGGCACGGAAGTCGCGATGGTCTTCGTCCTTGGCTTCATCTTCAACCTGCTGTTTGCCAAGTTCACGAAATTCAAAGCCATCTTCCTGACCGGCCAGCACTTCCTCTACTTCGCATGCGTCCTCGCGCTTGTCTTCATCGCGCACGACATGCCTTTCTGGGTAACAACTCTCGGCGGCGGCCTGCTGCTTGGATTCTTCGGCGCTGCCATGCCGACACTTTGCCAGAAGTACATGAATAAAATTGTCGGCGATGACAATCTTGCCATCGGCCACTTCAACACAATCGGCTACGCATTCTCCGGCTGGGTCGGCGAAATGGTTGCCAAACTGTCCCCCAAAAAAGAAATGAAGGACTCCAACTCGGTAAAAATGCCGAAGTTCTTCCAGCTGTTCCGCGATTTCGTCTTCTCTGTAGCACTGTTCATGATCGTGCTGTTCTACATCGCTGTGATCCCTGCTGTGATCAACGGCCACCTGCCTGAAGTTATGGAAATGGCCGGAACCGATCTCTGGTTCATCTATCCGTTCCTTCAGGGTTTGCAGTTCGCTGCTGGCATGTCCGTTCTGATCTACGGCGTCCGTCAGTTCATCGCTGAAATCACTGCCGCATTCGTAGGCATCTCCGAAAAATACATCCCAGATGCAAAACCGGCTGTTGACTGCCCTGCAATCTTCCCGTTTGCACCGACCGCTGTCCTGGTTGGATTCGTCGGCGCTCTGCTTGGCGGCCTGGTCGCTATGCTGCTGATGGTTATGTTCAAATCTCCGGTCATCATGATCCCGGCTGCCGGCATCTGCTTCTTCTCCGGCGGCACCTGCGGCGTCTTCGGCAACGCCTATGGCGGCTGGAAGGGCGCTTTAATCGGCTCCTTCATCGTCGGCATCGCACTCTGCGCCCTGCCTCTGATTCTCTATCCTGCCTTCTCGGCACTTGGAATCGCCGGCGCATCCTTCCCGAATGTTGACTACAACATTATCGGAGCCCTGCTTGACTGGCTGCTCGGCTTGTTCTAGGAGGCTGACCAATGACAGATCTGAAAAAAAAGGCTTTGCAGCATCCTGTCTGCGGCCTGCTTGTGAAAGTCTCGGACTCGCTTGCCCATCCTGTCATTGCCAGCCAGATCGGTCTTGACTTTCTGTTCTACGATTTAGAACACGGCGTCATCAATGATGAACGCTTACTCGAATTATGCGTAATGGGGAATGCCTGCGGCATTCCCTCTGTTGTAAGAGCGCCTCAGTTAGCGCGCAAAGATGTCAGCAGGACGCTTGATTCAGGCGCGTCGGGCATTATGGTGCCCATGATCGAAACGGCTGACCAGGCAAGGCAGCTTGTGCAGTGGGCCTGCTATCCCCCGCTTGGCAAGCGCAGCTATTCCGGCGGCGCCAACACAATGTTTGCCCCTGGCGGCCATCATCGAGAAAACATGGATGCCGCCAACGAAAGCAATCTCGTCTTAGCGCAGATCGAAACACTGGAAGGCGCGAAAAATCTTGAAGAAATTCTGGAAGTCGAAGGCATCGACGGTGTCATTGTCGGCCCGTGCGACCTTGGCATTTCCATGGACAACCCTGACAACATGCATGACCCTAGAGAGCTTGCTTTGATCGATTCGATCGCCGCAAAGGCTCACAAAGCCGGCAAGCTGTTTGGCCTGATCGGCCCGGCTTCAGTCATGCAGGCACTGTCGCAGCCAACCGATCTTGTCGTTTGCGCGATCGACACCAATCTGATGCGCAAAGGCATGCAGGAGGCGGTAGGTGAATTTGAAAGCCTGGTCTCTGGCTTTCAGAAAGGAGACGCCCATGAATGATGAAAAACAGATCCGCGACTATCTGCTCACGGAAGCAGACGAACTGAAAAAACTGGCGAATTCGCTCGATGCGGACGCTTTATCGAAAGCCAAACAGATGATTCTCGAAAGCGAGGCTGCCGGCGGACGCGTTCATATCACAGGCATCGGCAAGCCATCCCACATTGCCGGCTACGGCGCATCGCTGCTCTCCTCAACTGGCACTCCCTGCTATGTGCTCGATGCCACCGAAGCCTATCACGGAAGTCTTGGCCAGGTCGCCAAAGGCGATGTCGTCATTGCCATTTCCAATTCCGGACAGACCGAAGAACTGACCCGCACCGTGCAGGCGCTGCTCAACAACGGCGCGAAAGTGATCGGCATTTCCCGCTCGCCCGATTCGTGGCTCAGCCAACACGCGGATCTTGCGCTGGTATGCAAAGTCGATCAGGAAGGCGATTCGCTCAATAAGCCGCCCCGCCTTTCGATTCTTGCCCAGACGCTGATCCTGCAGCTGATCAGCCTGCTTCTGCAAAATGAAAAAGGACTCACGCTCGAACAATACGGCCGCTTCCATCCCGGCGGCGCGCTTGGAAAAGCGGTCAGAAAGGAGCTCCATGAAACTGTTTGAGGGAATTATCACCCCGATCGTCACGCCATTTCATGATGACGAAGCGCAGACGATCAATGACGAAGCGTTTAAAACGCATATTGACTATTTAATCGACCACGGTGTGTCCGGATTGTTCATCCTTGGCTCCAATGGCGAATTCCACACGCTCAGCCATGACGAAAAGCTCCATCTTGCCCGCAAGGCGGTCGAATACGCGGCCGGCAGAGTGCCTGTGTACGCAGGTGCCGGATCCTGCTCTACCCAGGAAGCCATCCAGCTCGCCAGAGAAATGGAAGAAATCGGCGTCGACGCGCTAAGCATCGTCAATCCATGGTTCCTTGCTCCAAGCGACCGTGATCTGTATGAGCATTACAAAGCCATTGCCCAAAGCGTTTCCATTCCGATTCTGCTCTACAACATCCCTAAAGCCACCGGCAGCACGCTTTCTCCCGAACTTGTCGAAGAACTTGCCGCCATTGATAACATCAAAGGCATCAAAGATAGCTCCGGCAAGCCGGAACTGCTCGAAGCGTACGCGAAAATCGCCGGCAATCCCGATTACGATTTCCGCCTGCTTGCCGGCAGCGATTCGAAAATCACTATGGCTTACGGCCTGGGCGCTTCTGGCGCCGTGGCTGGCACAAGCAACCTGATTACCGACATTGTCGTCGGCCTGGACAAAGCGCTGCGAAGGGGCGACGCGCAGGAAGCTGCCCGCCTGCAGCAGGCCATTGAACCTCTGCGTGCGGTGCTTCCTTTAGGAACGGTTCCTTCCGTGCTGAAAAAAGCCGTGGAACTTGCCGGCATCGCGCCGGTTGGCTGCGCAAGACGTCCGGTGCTTCCCCTTGATGAAGAAGCGGCAGCAAAAACAGAAAAAATGGTAAAAGAATATGCTTTATAAAGCACAAACAACCCTGGCGATCGCAAAATGCGGCGCTATGGCCATCGTCCGCACCGACTCGATCGAGCGCGCAAAAGAAATCGCGAAAGGCTGCCTGGAGGGCGGAATTAATGTGATGGAGATTTCCTACACGCTTCCCTGCGCCGGACGCATCATTGAAGCGCTGCGCGGCGAATTCAAAGATTCGATGATCATCGGCGCGGGAACGGTGCTCGATGCGCAGACAGCCAGAGACGCCATCCTGCACGAAGCGCAGTTTGTCATCGCGCCCAATTTCTCAAAAGAATGCGCGTTACTGTGCAATCGATACCAGATTCCCTACGCGCCGGGCTGCACGTCTTTAACGGAAGCCGTTGAAGGACTCTCGTACGGAGCCGCTTTCATCAAAGCCTTTCCGATTTCCGATTTCTACGGACCTAAGCTCGTGAAAATCTTCAAAACTCCGCTGCCCGATATGCCCATTCTCGCCTCTGGCGGAATCACGCTTGAGAACCTTGCGCAGTATCTCGAAAACGGCGCGGACTGTTGCGGATTTGGCGGATTGCTCACGAAAGGAGACAGTGCGCAGATCGCGGCCAACGCGAAACTCATCCGCGATATCATCGACCAGACGCGCGACGCCTGCTGAAATTATGCAAAAAGACCGGAATTCCCGTCCGGTCTTCTTTTTCGGTTATACAAAAATGGAAGCGGTTTCTCCTCTTGTATATTTGATGCAGACGAAACCATACTTCATTTGTTTTTGCAAGCCGGAAACTTTTCAGGAGGTGAATTTATGGAATCTGAACTAACCAATCTCGCCCAACTTCTTGCCTCAAAAAAACAGTTTGCTCAATCCGAACTTTGCGAACAGCTGCATCTTTCCAGAAGACAGCTCAATTACCGCCTCGAAAAACTCAACGCGATTCTTTACTCGCAGGGTCTTGAACAGATTCAAACCGGCTCCGTTTTCCGGATCAGTCCCGAACTCAAAACAAGGCTCAAGGAACTGTGCCGCGAGCAGAAATCGCAGCCGGCAAGCGACCTTTCGCGCACCGAGCGCATGCTCTGGCTGTTTTTCTCTTTCTTCACGCAAAGCAATTCCTATTCGCTCAACGAACTCGCGCAGCTTCTCAATGTCAGCCGCAACACGATCATCAACGACATTCGCTGCCTCGAAGGCGCTCTTGAACCGTTCGATCTTCTCGTACAGCGCGCGCCAAGGCAGGGCCACATTATCAGCGGAGACGAAAACATGATTCGCAAAACCGCCGCCAGACAGATTATGAACAGCACGATCTCAAGCAAGGATATCCGCATTCTGCGCACATTCCTGCTTGAGGAAGAACTGCTCGATCCGGATGAATGCTTTTCGATCTGCCGGCGCCTGGCGCACAAACACTCGGTCCGCTTTGCAGATGAGCGCCTTGGCATGTTTGTCTATGTCTTCTTATTGATGATGTCAAGAGTGCAGAACCACCCTTTAGGCGATTCGCTGCTGCTGCCTTACGCGCTGCCGACGCGTGAAAAAGAATTTGTCTGCGATCTTCTTCAGGAATACGGACTCGACAATATCACGTCCGGCGATTTCGACCATCTTGTTTTATGGGTGCTTGGCGCATCGATTGGCGATATCGAACAGGACAGCGAAGACATCACGACACTTGCCTTTTTAACCGGACAGATTCTCAACCGCTTCGAACTGCTTTGCGGAAAGCGTCCGCTGCAGGAAGAAGAACTGTTCATGCGTCTGTTTTCTCATCTGCGCGGCGCGTTTTACCGGCTGCTTGGCGGGATCTCTCTGCCTCATCCACTCAAAAAGCAGATCCAGAATGAGTATTCCTATTTATACTGCATGACAAAACGCGCAGTCAGCGCCGCGGAAAACACGCTTGGCATTCCGTTTAACGAAGACGAGCTGGCTTACCTGACACTCCATTTTGCTTCGGTATACACCAACCGCTCCTCGCTGCGGCAAGGAAAAGTTCGCCGCAAAGCCGGCATCATTCCTCTGTCCGGGCCAGGAAGCGCGAGCCTGATGGAAGCCGATCTGCAGGAGATGTTTCCGGAAATGGATTTCTGCTTCCTTTCTCCCTCCCAACTGAAGGACGCGAAAGAATACGATCTGGTGTTCATGCCGCCTTCCTGTTCTGTCAAGCCGGTGCTTCCCTGCCCGATTATTACTATCTCGCCGGTGCTTTCCACGCAGGAAAAAGCATTTGTCATCCGCGAAGTCAATACCCTGCTTGGCGAAGAAGCCGGCGCTCCGAGCATCGGCATGTTGATTGAAGCCATCTCGCGCTTCGCGCGCATTTACGATGAACCGAGCCTTCGCCGCTCTTTAAGCGCGATGCTTGGCCGCTCGCTCTCACATCCAAGACAGAAGGCACTGACCTTGCGCGATCTGGCTTGCCTGGAAAACATCCAGACCGGATGCAGAGCCGATTCCTGGGAAGAAGCCATCGAAATTTCCTACAGGCCCCTGTTAGAATCCGGCGCCATTACGCAGGATTATGTCGATCACACCATCGAAGCGATCCATCTTTCCGGACCGTACTGCGTCATCGCTCCCAACGTCGCTCTCGCGCACGCCAACCCGAAAAACGGATCGCTTATTCCCGGACTCGCGCTCTCCATATTCGATACGCCGGTGCGCTTTTACGCCAGAGGCAACGATCCGGTCACCATCATTTTCTCGCTGAGCTCAGGCGAGGAAACGCCCGACAAGCCCGACCATCTGCCGGCAATGAACCGTCTGCTCGAACTGCTTGAAGATCCTTCTTTTTATGAGATTGCAAAACAGAACGATCCCAAAGCGCTCTATGCCAAGCTTTGCGAACTGTCTGCTGATGAATGCAAAAATGCTGCTTCCCATCCCTTGGGATCGTAAGCAGCATTTTCTTATGCTTCGCTGTTTTCTTCTTTTGGCAGCAGCCGGTAGGTTACCATGACCGGGCGGCCGTTCCAGGGATCTGTCTGCAGCAGCGCATCCAAATTGAACACTTCTTTGAGCGCAGTCTGCGTCATGACCGTTTCAGGTGTTCCCTGGTAGAGAATCTTTCCTTTTTTCATGGCGATCATATAGTCCGCAAAGCGGGCCGCCATGTTGAGATCATGAATGACCAGAACGATTGTTTTATGGTCTTCTTCATTCAGCTTGCGCAACAGCTGCAGAATATCAAGCTGGTGCGCGAGATCGAGATAGGTCGTCGGCTCATCGAGCAGTATGATCGGCGTGTCCTGCGCAAGCGACATCGCGATCCAGGCGCGCTGCCTCTGCCCGCCGGAAAGCTGGTCGACGCTGCGGCAAGCAAGAGGCATGACGCCGGTCTGCTCCATGGCTTTGCGGATAATCGCGTGATCTTCGCTGCTTAAAATGCCAAGGCCTTTCTGCCAGGGATAGCGTCCGTAGCTGACAAGCTCATCGACCCGCAGCCCGGCTGGGGCTTTGGGTCCCTGCGGCAGCATGGCCATGATCTGCGCAGCCTGTGCGGATGTGTAGTCTTTGATGTTTTTTCCTTGCAACAGCACTTCTCCAGCGCGCACAGGAATGATGCGGGCAAGGCCTTTGAGTAGGGTGGATTTTCCGCAGCCGTTCGGCCCGATGATCGCGGTGATCTTTCCCTTGGGGATTCTTACATCGAGATCTTTGAGAATCAGATCGTCCTGGTAGCCGATGGCAAGTTGCTTTCCTTCAATCGCGGCAGCAATTTCACTCATGCCTGCTTCCTCCTTGTCAGCAAATACAGAAAATACGGCGCTCCAAGCACGGCTGTGACAATGCCGACAGGCATTTCATAAGGCAGAAAGAGCGAGCGCGAAATGACATCCGACCAGACCATCAGCACCGCGCCGCAAAGGGCGGATGTGATGATCAGGCTCTGATACTGTCCGCCGGCAAGCTTTCTGGCCGCGTGCGGACAGATCAGCCCGACAAAGCTGAACCCGCCTCCGACCGCGCAGCAAAGCGATGACATGCCAATCGATAGAAGCAGAATCCACGCGGAGTTTCTTTGCACATTGACGCCAAGGCCCGTTGCTGTGTCGCTGCCAAGCAGCAGGATGTTGAGCACCCTGGCGCAAAACAGAGCCAGCACGATCAGAACCGCCAGGCCGATTGAAAGCAGAACGACATTGTTCCAGTCCGCGCCCCAGAGATTTCCCGCCAGCCAGTTCTGCACAAACGCGTAGTCCGAATCAGACATGCGCAGCATGAGCATGGAAGAGGCGCTTGTAACGCCAAGAGCAATCGCGATGCCAACCAGCAGCATCCGTCCTGGCGCGAGCACGCCTTTATTTTGCGCGAGCCGGTACTCGACCAGCGCTGTAATGAGCGAACCGGAAAAAGCGAGCACCGGCAGAACGAGTGAGAACGAGAGTGCCGCGCCGGCTGCAAAGACAATCCATAAAGCGATCGCCAGGCCCGCGCCGGCGTTAATGCCAAGAATGCCGGCTTCTGCCATGTCATTGCGGGTCACTCCCTGCAGCAGACAGCCTGCTGCCGACAGCCCGATGCCCACAAGCATCGAAATCAGAACGCGGGGCAGGCGAAGTTCGAGAATCGAAAAGCGCCATGAGGCTTCCCCTCCGCCGGCAAGCACCTGGAAAATCTGATCAGGCGTGAATTTCTGGTAGCCGGCATTCAGATCCATAAACAGACCGACTGCCAGCAGGAGTACCAGAATCAGCCAGACCAGAGTTCTTCTACGCCTGTTCATGCCCGGCAGCCCCCTTTCTGACCAGATAAATAAAGAGCGGCACGCCGATGACGCCAAAAATCAAGCCGACGGGTGTTTCAGCCGGCGGATTGATGCGCCGCGAAATCAGATCGGCAGCCAGCATCGCGGCCGCGCCGGCAGCGATCGAGCCCGGAATGACGCGCCTGTAGTCCGAACCTGCAAACAGGCGGACAAGAGCCGGAACGAGCAGGCCGACAAAAGCGACCGGTCCGCAAAGAGACACCGCGCTGCCGGCAAGCAGAAGCACAATGATCAGGCACTGCCCGATGCTTCGTTCCACCTGCACACCTAAAGCACGCGCGTTTTCAATGCCAAGTGAGAGCGCGCCGACTTTTCTTGCCGACATCCAGGCCATAAGACAGGCAAGAATCATAACGGGCGCAGCGATCTTTAGCTGATCCATGCGCACGCCGGCCGTTCCGCCGTAATTCCAGAGCGAAAGATCCTGACCGACATTGGCAAAAATCGAAAGGCCGTTGGACAGCGCGCTCAAGAAGATGCTCACCGCGCTGCCGGCCAGAATGAGTTTGACCGGACTTGCGCTGCCGTGCCCTGCTTTTAAAAGCAGGAACAGCACCAGGCAAGCGATCGCCGCGCCGCCAAAGGCGCCGGCAACCATCCAGCCAAAAGCCAGGCCCGGAAAGAAAGCCAGGCAGATCGCGATCGCGAACGAAGCGCCGGCATTGATGCCAAGCAGGCTGGAATCTGCAAGCGGATTGCGCGTGACGCCCTGCATCATCGCGCCGGCAGCCGCAAGGCACGCGCCGCAAAGCAGATCCGCGATCGTGCGCGGCAAGCGCAGTTCGCTGATGGCGATATGCGCCTGCGAAAGATTATGCCCACCGCTAAGCGCTTCAAGCACCGTCTGCACGGAAATATCCGTGCTGCCATAAAACAGCGAAAGCGCGATCAGAAGGACGATGGAAATCAGGCAGAAGATCAGAAAAAGCGCGTACGCCTTTCTTGATGAGATCTTCATTATTCCTCCTTGAATTTTTCAAAGAATTCCTTGAACAGGTCTACCTGATGGGACAGCGTGATCGGATCGCGGTGCATGAACGCAACCTGCTCATACGGCATGACTTTGCCTTCCTGCACAGCCTTCAAGCTGTTCCACAGTCTTGAATCTTCCACAAACGCGTCATCCGTATCTCTAAGAACGCCGTACAGGATGAAATCACCGGTGTAGTCGGGCAGTGCTTCAAGAGAAATGGTTTCATACTGCGTATCACCATCCACCATCTCCTTCTGCACTTTTTCCGGCGCTTTCAGTCCCCACATGTCATACAGAATCGATCCGCCGCGGGCAAAATGCGAGCCCATGGAGTAAATCTGCTGCGGCCAGACTTCGACAATGGAAACCGTCTGATCACCGACGATATCCTGGATTTCCTGCTTCGAGTCCTCGACTTTCTTGTTGAACTCTTTCATGTAGGCATCAGCCTCTTCTTCATGGCCGGTCAGACTGGCAATATAGCGGAAGAGATCTTCATCGCTGCGCTTGCCATCTTCTATATAAACGGTTGGGGCGATTTTGGAATATTTTTCATAATCAGCTTCGTTGATCGTGACAATCAGATCCGGCTGCGCTGCCGCGAACTGCTCAAGCGTCGTTTCCGAATTGGTGATGTTCATCGGTTCGATGCCGTCAATTTCATCGGCAAGAAACGGGTTGTCGAGCGCGTAGGGCGAAGCGATCACCGGCTTGGTGCCGGAAGCTAAAAATTCGCCGAGATAATAATCGGAAATGATCCGCTTTGGGTTTTTCGGAATTTCCACTTCCCCTTTATCGGTCTGCACCTTCACTGTTTCTGAATCAGCCGGGGCGGCAGACGATGCTGCTGAGCTGCTTTCTTTGGGTGCGGAGCAGGCGGCAAGGCTGATGCCAAGCACAAGCGCCATCACAAGCGAAAGAAAGGAGCGAATGGTTTTTTTCATTGCAATACCTCCCTGTTTCCCGCACAAAATGAATCATACGGGATTACAGAATCATTTTAATCTTTGAATTTTCCCTGCGCCGGAATGATGAACCGGCTTTTTTTCATGAGTGCTTTCCTGCCGGTTTTGCGCGATCTTCTATATAGTCATAGATATGAACAAACAGACCCTGTTTCTGGGAATCACGCTGTTTTCGATGTTTTTCGGCGCCGGCAACCTGATCTTCGCTCCGTATCTCGGAGCGCAGGCCGCATCGGCCGGCTGGATCGCTCTGGCCGGCTTTCTTTGCGCCGCCGTGCTGATGCCCTTAGCCGCGATCGACAGCATCGCGCCTTTTGGCAGCGCGAAAGCGATGATCAGCCGGATCTGGAAGCCGCTCGGACCGATTTTTATGACGGTTGTCTACCTGCTGATCGGACCTGCGATCGCCATTCCGCGCACCGCTTCGACAAGCATGGAAATGTGGACCTGGCTGATCGGCACTTCGCCAGCCGCGCGCATTGGCTATACTGCGGTATTTTTCATGACTGCCGCAGCGCTTGCGCTGCATCCTGGCCGCCTCAAAGACATCCTGGGCAAAATTCTCGGACCCCTATTACTGATCCTGATTCTCGCGCTGTGCATCCCCTCTCTGCTTGCGCCGGCTTCTTCTGCCGCGCCGATGCCTCCCTATGATACGCAGGCCTTTTTATCAGGCCTGAACGAGGGCTATCAGACGATGGATATTCTTGCCGCGTTCTGCTTCGGACTGATCATTCTGCTCAACATCCGGCAGGCCCATGTCAAAGACGAGAAGAAAACGCTGCTTGGTGCTGCTGTCGTCGCGGCGTTTCTGCTTGCGGGCATGTATCTTCTGATGGCAGCCTGCGGCATTCACCAGAGCGGAGCGCTGCGGCACTGTTCAAACGGCGCGCAGATTCTTTCATCCCTTGCGCAGAACGCCTACGGACCGGCCAGCCGGATTCTTGTCGGCGCGATTTTCCTGATCGCCTGCTGCAATGTCTGCTCCGGATTGCTTGCAGCCTGCTCGGAATACTTTTCGCTGCTTCTTCCGAAAATCTCCTACCGGATCTGGCTGGCAGTCTTTGCCATTGCAGGCGCGCTTGGCGCGGTCTTTGGACTTGATGCCATTCTTTCCTGGTCAGGCACGGTTCTTTCCTGGATCTGTCCGATCGCGATTGTTCTTCTGATCACCGGACTGTTCGGACGTCCGAAATGGAAAATCGACGCGTAAAAAATGCGGTCCTGCAAAAAGGACCGCTTTTCATATGCCTGCGTATAAATAAAGGAAAGCTGCTCAGCCAAGCACGTGAACAGCATACGAGCAGACCGGAACAATTTCATAGCCGGCTTTGCTCATTTCATCCGCGCAAAGAAGCACAAGCTTTCTGGCGATTCCCTGTCCCTGGTAGGAGGGCGCGGTTTCCGTATGAACGATCAGGCACTGATTTCCGCGGATCTGATACTGGCAGATGCCGACAATTGAGCCGTCATCATATGCGGCAGTACGCTGTGTGTCGGATTCAAAACGATATTCAATCATATTATTTTCTTATTTTCCTCCTGTCTTTCAGACAAATTCTTTGTCAATCACAATGTAAAACCTGTAATCGGGCAGCTGCTTTTGCAGGGATGCCTGGATTTCATCGCGAAGGGCGCAGGCATCCGCAGCCGGATCGAAAATCAGATCGAACGCGCACAGATGCATCGGCAGATCGACATAAAAACCATGGACCTCTATGATCTGATCATATTGTGCAAGCGTCTGATCAACCGTTTTGCGAATCCGGCTGGAAGTCGGATCGGATGTGTTGGCCGCGTAAATCCCGATGGTCAGAATAATGCGAAAGCGGCGGTACACTTCCTGGCTGATCTGCTGCGTGAGATGCTGAATTTCTCTCGCGCTGAGCGTGTCGGGAATCTGAATGTGCACAGAGCCGATGGTGAATGTTTCGCCGTAGCCGTTGAGCACAAGATCATAGGCGCCATCCACGTTTTTGAATGAAAGAATCAGATCGCTCACCTGACGGGTCAGTTCATGATCCGGCCGGCTGCCAATCAGCGAATCGACCGGGTGTTTCATCAGCTGAATGCCCGAGCAGATAATATAAAGAGCAATCAGCAGTCCAAGCCAGGCACTCAGATCAATGTTCGCAAAATGCACCAGCAGCGCGGAAACAAGCGCCGCGCCGGAGAGCATCGAATCACTCAGCGCGTCCGTGCCGCTTGCCTCAAGCGCTGCCGAACGGATTGAGCGGCCTTTTGAACGGGTCCACAGTCCCAAAATCAGCTTGACGCCAAGAGCCGCGGCAAGAATGATCAGCGACGTGATCGAAAAATCTGCCGGCTGCGGTACAAAAATGGCCCGTACGCTTTCAAAGAATGACTGAACGCCGACATAGAGCACCAGAAAAGCCACAATAATGCTCGTCATGTACTCCACGCGGCCGTATCCGAAGGGATGCGTCCGGTCCGGCTTCTTTTCGGAAAGCTTTGTGCCCGCAATGGTGATCACTGAACCAAGCGCGTCGCCTAGGTTGTTGGCGGCATCGGTAATGACTGCCTGCGAGCGGCTCGCAAAGCCGATCGCGAATTTCACCGCGCAAAGTCCGAGATTGGCGGCAATACCCACCGCGCTTGTGCGGATGATGATCTGATTTCTGTCCATAGATTCAGTATGACTGTTTTTTTCGAAGATGCGCCCTGCGCGCTCACACATCCCAAACCAAAGGAGATCTGTTATGCATGATCTGCAGCTCAACCTTCAGTACTGCCAGTCAGTGCTCGATTCTCTTTCTGTTCCCTATCACGCGCCCGTCCGCACAGAAATCAATACCCGCGCCTGGCGCCGGTACGGCCAGTGCAGAAAAACGCCTGAAGGCTTTGTCATCAGCATCAGCCATGCCCTGCTCGAAGACAAAGCGGACATCCGCGCGCTGCGAACCACGCTGTATCATGAACTGCTTCATACCATCGACGGCTGCCAGAATCACCAGAAGCTCTGGAAGCAGTACGCCCGCCTGGTCAGCCATCAGACCGGACTGAACATTACGACTACCAGCGATTATGAAAAAGAATACGGCATCACGCTCTCTCCCCCGCCAGGAACAAAAGCCCGTCCTTATCTGTATACCGTCGAATGCACCGCCTGCCGTTGCCAGTGGCATTTCAAGCGCATGTGCAAAAGCGTCGCGTTTCCGCAGCGCTACCGCTGCCGGTGCGGAGGAAAGCTTCGCTGCGGTCCTTATAAGACGAAGTGATCTTTCGTTCATCCAGAGCCGCCCTTTTGAAAACCGATGCTAAGGTGAAATCAGATCAATCAGTCTGGAAAGGACGCAAGCATGGAAGAATATATTTATAAAAACAACGCGGATAACACCGCTCGCTTCGTGATCGGCACCAAAGGCAGCAATCCGCTGATCGTCATGAGCATCAACCCGAGCATCGGTTCGCCGACGGTCACCTCTCCGACCCTTGGCACCGTCCGTCATATCGCCGCTGACTACGGCTATGATTCGTGGATCATCCTCTGCCTCTATCCGCAGCGCGCCACGCATCTTGACGAGCTCGATGAAATGGCCAACCCCGATCTGGTTGCCGAAAACAACAAAGTTATCAAAGAAGTTCTCAGCCAGTACCCCAACCATAAAATCTGGGCTGCCTGGGGCACGCACTACCATCAGAGATTCTTTTTCCCGCAGTGTCTCAAAGACATTCTCGCCATCGCTGATGAATATGGCGATACCTGGATGCACTATGGACCACTGGATGAAGATGGCACTCCCCGCTATTGCCTGTATCTGGAAAACGGGGAAGGCTGGTATCCCTTCGACTGCAAAGCATTCCTCGAAAAAACACTCTGCTAATTAGAAGACGCATCGCGTCCTAAGCCGGTTTTACAGAGAAGACCGGCTTTTTCGTATACGTCCTTCAAAAATGCCCGTTGGATTTGAAAATGCGTGAACTATAATAAATGCATCTCAATCATAAGTTTTGTTTCAAAAGAAAGGATTATTTTTTATGACCAGAATAAAAAAAGGCGATATCTGGCCGCTTCTGCTTTCTCTGCTCGTCAGCACCATTCTCTTGCTTCCTTCTTCTTCTGTATCCATTGCAGCAAAAGAAGCCGGCTATATCCGCAAAACATTCGATCCCGATCATCCCGTTAATGAGATCGATAAAAGCAGCTTCGATTTTCAGACGATCGACCTTCCGTCAGTTCCTGTCAAAGGAGACGCGAATGCGGTTATTCCCAAAAGCATTCCGGTCGCGGACGATCATCGCCAGTTAGTGCAGTCCACAACAAAGTTTCCCAATTCCGCTGTCTGCAAGCTGGAAATGGTGTTTGAAGAACCCAATGGCCTGCAAACTTCTTACTGCGGTTCGGGATTCATGATTTCCGACACCTGCCTGCTGACTGCAGCGCACTGCCTAACGGACTTCGAGCACAACGGAGAACTCGTGCGGCTGATTGTCACCCCAGGCATGAATGGAGAGCAGGCTCCTTACGGCAGCTTTGACAGTGCTTCGGGCGGAATTGAAAGCTACTGGTATGAAGCCGCCTATCAGACAACGCCCGGCGATGATGCCTTTACCTATGACATGGGCCTCGTCTTTCTTTCAGAACCAGTCGGGCAGCAGACTGGCTGGCTGCGATTGTCAACAGGCGGAAAGTCTGCCGGCAGTGTGCGTCTGCTTGGCTATCCGTATGAATACAAAAACCAGATCACTGAATATTATCAGTACCAGTCGAGCGGCGCTGTTCTGCCCCGTTCGGTCATCAGCCGCACGCTCGCCTTTGCCGCGCAGGGCAGCGGCGGACAGAGCGGCGGCGCCGTGCTGGATGCGAACGACGAAGCTGTCGCTGTCTTTACCTACGGTATGGAAGACGAATACACCGGTATCGACACCGGCGATTACGGCGGCACGCTGATCGATTCGGAAAGAATCAACTGGATCGTGCAGTCCGAATCCTCGCAGATGCCTGTCTACCGCGCTTACAATCCCAATACCGGTGAGCATTTCTATACCCGCTCTTTCAATGAACTGAAAGTCATCGAACGCGCTGGATGGAAAGATGAAGGTCTTGCTTGGCGCACTGCCGATGAAAGCGGCATTCGCGTCTATCGTCTTTACGATGAAAACAGAGGTGATCATCACTACACCAGCGACCGAAATGAATATGACTATCTTGTCAGCATCGGATGGAAGGATGAAGGCGTCAGCTGGTATGCGCCTTCTGAAAATCCGTACGGCACGATTTACCGTCTCTACAATAAAAACGCCCGTACCGGCCAGCATCACTTCACCACCAGCGTGAAGGAACGCGACTATCTGATCGGCGCGGGATGGGCTGACGAAGGCGCTGCTTTCGACTGTCTCTGATATCAGCGCTGCTTCTCTGCGGAAGCGGCGCTTTTTATTGTCTGCGCCATTTTGCAGTCTGCTTCGTGTCAGGGTAAGAACAGAAAGGTGATTTAATGCTCTGGTCATTGCTTTTCAATATCATCCTGATCGTTCTGGTCATTCATCTGTGTCTTTCCGCGTTCAAGTATGTGCGCGTTTCCCTGTTTCATCATTTTCTGATTCCTGTCTACTCTCTGATCATGCTTGCCATCACTATGAAGTGGACTTCAAAAGAAGATTTGATCACGCTTGCCGTTTTGGCGCTCATCGCGATCTGCCTTGGGCTGCTGGGTACAACCGGCCTGACCTTTCGCAAGAAATACTCCAAAAAGCATAAGCTCATTTATGAAATGCGCCGCGGCTGGCCGTATGTCATCAGCTAGTCGGCTGTCATCCTTCTCGGGCTGGTGCTGAGCGATCTGATCATGCATGCCGGCATCTGCCACCTGTTTGCGGATAAAGTATTCGAGACGATCTGGGAAGAAATCGATCCGTTCAGCCTGTTTACCCAGTCCCACCCGTGGTATATCTGGGCGCTTACTTCGATCTCTTCGCTGACCTTTGCCTGGCGAGGCATGCATGTTCTGCGGCTCGTGGAAGATTCCGGAACTGTTCCGTTCCTGGATGAAAAAACAGATTCTGAAGCCTGAAGAAACAAAAAATCCTGTCTGCACATGCGCAAACAGGATTTTTCAGTTCAGTCAGCTGAATCAGTAGATTTCAAACAGCCGGCGGATTTCTTCTTTGTTTAGGCCGCAGCCAAGACCAAGCTGCAGCAGAAGCCGGGCTTTGACCGGAGAGAGCCGGTAAGAAGGGATGGTTTTTTCCTGGGGATCAAACGCTGCGGATGGATAGCACATCCCTTCGGAAAGACGGCTGCTGCGAACGATGAGGCAGGAGTCGTCCGCTTTGTGAATAATCTCTTCGATCGCTTTGGAATAGTTTCCGCTGCCGGTGCCCGCGATCACGACACCCGGATAGCGGGAAAGCATCCATTCGAGTAATTCGGGATCGCTTTCCTGATGAACATAAAAGATCTCCGCTTTGGGCAGGGATTCCAAGTCAACATCTGTCAGACAGCTCTGAAACGTATGCGGACGGCAGGGCTGCTGCATCAGATAGGCATGCTGGTCACGCATATACCCAAGCGTTCCGAAATCCGATGTGCGAAAGGCATCGATTTTCACAGAATTGTGCTTTGCGATATCTCTTCCCGAATAAATCGTGCTTGAAAACAAGCACAGTACGCCAAGATTGCCGGCCTTCGGTTCGCAGGCAAGCGCAGCCGCCTGCAGAAGATTCATCGGTCCGTCCGCGCTTGCCGCTGTTGCAGGACGCATTGCGCCGGTAATAATCAGCGGCTTTCTGACATTGCACACCAGATTGAGCAGAAAGCTCGTCTCTTCGAGCGTGTCTGTACCATGAGTAATAACGATGCCGTCGATATCGTCTCTTGCATCCAGCTTTTCGCAGAGCTTCTTTATCTGAGAGAGATGCTTCATGGAAATATCATTGGAATCTGCCTGGCAGATCGAATGCACTTCAAGTTCAGCAATATCGCGAATCTGCGGAATGCTTTCAATGATCGCATCGACCGGCAGTTCTCCGGCCTGATATTCCGCTGCTGCGCCGGGAGCGCCAGTGCCTGCAATCGTACCTCCTGTCGAAAGAACCGCTATTTTTTTCATAGATGAATCCCCCTGTATATTTCAGTCTATTCAAAGACCGTTTTGAGCGTCCTGTAAAACGCCTGCGCATTCTGATTCGGTGAAAGTCCGGAAACCCCTCCGTCTCCGGCTTCGATCACTATCCATTGTCCGTTTTGAAGCTGCGCAAAATCAACCGTATAAAAGGGAGAGTCGAGCGAGGCGTACTTTTCTGCCAGTCCTGCCGGCAGACATTCAGCCCGGGAAGGCTGACAGGAATTGGGACTTTTCGAGAGGATCTGATTGCGTCCATAGAAAACACGCCATTCATTGGTTCTTCCGGTAATAGTTTTCAGAGAAACCCATTCTTTGATGCAGATTCCGCCGGTAAACAGATTTCCGCGAAGAGTTTTAAAACGCGAAATTCGTTCATCCAGCTCTTCTTGAGAAATCGAAGACGGGATCTTCATCTCAAAACCGGTTCCTTTGACCGATTTGACATAGTCCTTGATCAGAAACGAATCCATTATTTGGCGGATCTCTTCGATTCTGGGCTGTTCATTTTCTTTATAGGAAATCATTGCGGGCGTATCGTCTTTGAAAAACGGATACGATCTGACAAACAGATGCATCCGCGCATAGCTTTGTGAATCGGTGATCAGGGTCAGATTCTGTTTTTTCAGCTCCTGTTCAAAAAGAAAATAGCGTTCCGGCTTCATCATCCAGCCGCGATAGATCGCTCTCTTGTTTTCCGATGCACATTCAGGAAGAATTTGTATTTTCTGCTGTTCATCAAAAAGCGCGCTGTCAAAACAGAGCGTCTCCAGTCCGTTTTCTTTGCATGCAGTCCATTCGATAACAAATGCCGGATCAGGCTGGTCTGGATTCAGATAGTCCGATGGAAAAAGAACAGAAATCATATCGATCGCCTCACTTCTGAAGAGATCTTATCGAGCATAAGAACCTGCCGGCAACAGAGACACCGTATTTTATAGCAGCGGTACATTTTCTGCTTTCTGTCTTTCCGGTAAGATGCATTCAAAGAAAGCAGGTGAGGACAATGATCACAATTCAAGGCAAATTCGCAAGCGCCAATTGTTATGCGCGCACCATCGACGAAAGAGCCAGGCAGCAGATCGAAACGATCTGTTCTCTGCCATCCAGCAAAGGATCTGTTATCCGTATTATGCCCGATGTTCACGCTGGAAAAGGCTGCACAATTGGCACGACCATGACGATTGCTGATAAGGTTGTCCCTTCATATGTCGGCGTCGATATCGGCTGTGGGATGTACACGGTCTGTCTTGGAAAGCAGCCGCTCGATCTGGAAAAATTCGATGAAGCCGTTCACTCGATTCCCTCCGGCTTTTCTGTATGGCCTTCGCCGGCAGAAGCATTTGACCTCGAACGCCTTGCTTGCTTCAGCCAGCTGAAAAAACCGAACCATCTTGCCTGCAGCCTCGGATCGCTTGGCGGAGGCAATCACTTTATCGAAATCGACCGCGCATCCGATGGAACGGGATATCTGATCATTCACTCAGGCAGCCGCAATCTTGGAAAACAGGTTGCGGAAATCTACATGCAGGCCGCAGCCGATGAAGTACGGGGCATTTCCAATTACGAGGCTGTATACAGAGAAACCATTGAAAACCTCAAAGCGCAGGGGCGCTATCAGGATATTGAGCCCGCGATTGAAACTCTTCGCAAACAGCGTAAGAAAAAGATCGAAACAGATCCTGCTCTTTGCGCGCTGAGCGGTATCAACCTGGAAAACTATCTGCGCGATATTGAAATCTGTCAGGAATTTGCCAGAAGAAACCGCGAGCTGATGGCAGAGATTATCCTGCAGAAAACAGGACTGACTGCCGGAGAGAGTTTCCACACCATTCACAATTACATCGACAAAGAAGAGATGATTCTTCGCAAAGGAGCCATCGCCGCCCCGGCAGGGCGAAAGATCCTCATTCCTCTGAATATGAAAGACGGATCCATCCTGGCTCTTGGAAAAGGGAATCCGGAGTGGAACAATTCCGCACCCCACGGTGCCGGACGGCTGATGTCCCGCCGGCAGGCAAGAGACGCGATTTCACTGTCTGACTTTCAGGAATCCATGGAGGGCATTTACACCACTTCCGTCGCGGCTGCAACGATCGATGAAGCGCCAATGGCATATAAACCGTCGGAAGAAATCCTCTCTCTCATAGAAGAAACGGCTGAAATTCTCGAAGTCATCAAGCCTGTTTACAATTTCAAAGCTGGAGAAGAATTTCCTGTCCGCAGATAAGCTGTCAAGGCCGCCGGTCAATCCGGCGGCCTTGATCTATGAATGATTTCGACTGACTGGTTGTGTTTTCACTGCACAGCCGCATATTTCAGACGATCAGCTGACAACATCATGGAAAGGATTCCCGTTTTCTTCAGTCTGTGATAAAAACAAATCTCAAATAAGGAGGAAACACTATGGATTTTCAGAAACTGTCGCCCTCCCTTCCAGGAAAGCCCTTCTGCAAAATCTTCAGAGAAGTCAGCCGTCCTGTCAAGGAGCTGATGTCGTGCTACCGCTGTGCCATGATGGAAGTAGAGACCAAGTTCCGGGTACTTAACGAGGAATTCTCCCTCGCCAGCGACCGTAACCCGATCGAAACCATTAAAACCCGGATTAAGTCGATGGAAAGCATTGGTGAGAAGATGGAGCGCATGAACAAACTTCCCACAGCCGAAAACATAGAAAATTCTCTCAATGATGTAGCCGGTATTCGGGTTATCTGCTGCTTTCCCTCTGATATTTTTACCGTGGCGAATGCTCTGCTCAGCCAGGATGACATCACTCTGATTGAAATGAAGGACTATATCACTCACCCTAAGCCAAGTGGCTACCGGAGTCTGCACCTGATCGTGGAAGTTCCGATCTTCCTGCATAACCGCAAGAAAAACATGCGTGTGGAAGTTCAGCTGCGCACTCTTTCCATGGACTGGTGGGCGAGTCTGGAACATCAGATCCGCTACAAAAAGTCCGCGTCGATCACACCGGAAATCGAACAGGAATTCATTCAGTGCGCTCAGGCAGCAGCTGAAATGGATGAGAAGATGGAAAATGTCCAGAAAAAGATTTACGGAGACGCATGGCAGCTCTCCAAAGACTGATGTGTAGAAAATCTGTCAGACAACATCAGAAAAATCGCTGAATCAATAAATCTCACCGAAAACAAACAGAACAGACTGATAAGTTCCCTTTCCGGAGACACTCATTTGGTTCAATCGAGTGCCTCAGAAAGGGAACAACCCGATCCGGCATTTTTTATTTACCTGAACTTTTCAAATACAATCGAGATAAAAAACATGAAAGCACAGACAACGACAAGTCCGTCAGCTGGTTCAGGGATCTGGCGTATTGCTCTATGCGTCGCCATTCCTCTCGCTGGCGGAGGCATCGCTTGAGTACTGACCGGAAGTGCCATGAGTTCATTCCAGCAAATGTATCAGCCGCCTCTGTCTCCCCGGCCTGGCTCTTTCCCGTCGCCTGCACCATTCTCTATATCCTGATGGGTGCATCGAGCTATTTCATCTGGTCTGCCGATCAGAATTATGCCGTCAGCCATTCCGAAATCCGCATGTGGCTGATCGTCTACACGATCTCTCTGGTATTCAACTTTTTCTGGATGCGATCTCCTTCAGTCTGAAGTGGTACTGGTTTGCCTTTATCTGGCTGCTGGCTTTGTGGGCCTGATCATCTATATGGTCGTTAAAGCAAAATTCATCAGTATCCCGACCATGTGAATGATGATTCTCTACCTGGCATGGGTTGCATTCGCGGCTTATCTGAATGCCGGCATCGCCTGCTTTCATTTTCTGTTTGGATATGTTCATCCCTTCTATGACGGAAGCAGCCGGCTCAATCATTTTCTTCACAATGCCTTTCTGCAGAAATCTCCCGGTCTGCCGGCAGCTCTTTCTCTTTCCCACGCTCTTCTTGTAAAGCGGCAGCAGTATTACAGAGTCTTTGAGAAATGCGAAAATCCGATAAATTTCTCTGATCTGACAGTCTTTGCAGTGTTTTTTCTTCAGACACTCGAAGAAGGCCTTGATCAGAATATCTGTAATCTTCCCACCCGAATTGAATACTCTGATCAACTGCCGGGGGAATCATAAAGTGAGCAGTAACAGGCAGATTGCTGCATGCTGGTTGGTATAGTCCGACTATGGAAAACAGGAATCATGCAGTTTCACTTTATGAACTTTTTATTGAAATGTTCCGGTTGTCTGCCTTCACCTTCGGGGGCGGATACGTCATCGTCGCGATGATGCAAAGCCGGTTCGTCGAAGAAAAGCACTGGCTGACAGAAGAGCAGATGCTCAATCTCTGCGCTGTAGCCCAATCAGCGCCGGGCGTGGTCGCAGTCAATGCTGCCATTGCGGTGGGTTCCGCGCTTCACGGGATCTCCGGCATTCTCGTTTCGGTGCTGGCGACTATTCTTCCTCCGTTTGTGATTATTCTGATGATCTGCCCGGTCTATGCCTGGATGACTTCCCAGTCGTGGCTGAAATGGCTGATGGCCGGCATGAATATCGCGGTGTGCGGTCTGATCTTTGTCTCCGCCTTTCAGATGGGACAGTCTTCGCTCAGAAAAGACAGCCTGCGAAATCTTCTGATCATTCTGGCTGTCTTTGTCCTTTCTGCAATTTTCAAAATCAATGTCATCTATATCATTCTTGCCTGTCTGGCTGGCGGCGCGCTGCAGGCGGGATGGGAACGTTTTGCGCGCCGGTCGAAGGAGAATTCAAATGCCGATCATTCTTAAGCTGTTTCTGACATTCTTTCAGATCGGACTGTTCAGCTTCGGAGGCGGTTATGCCGCGCTGCCTCTGATTCAGGATATTGTCGTCAGCCAGAACGGATGGATCACAATGACGCAGATGAATGACATGGTCGCTATTAGTCAGATGACGCCCGGTCCGATTGGGATCAACTCCGCGACCTTTATCGGCTATCAGACTGCTGGACTGATCGGCAGCACGGCAGCCACGCTTGGCTATGTCGTTCCTTCGATCTGCATGGTCACACTGCTCGTGTATCTGATGAACCGGTTTCAGTCGCTCAGCCTGTTTGACGCGATTCTTTCGTGGCTGCGGCCGGCTGTCATCGGCCTGATCGCGGCGAGCGGGTACTCTATTCTGCAGAGTTCTTTGACAGATTCGCAGATCGGACCTGGCATTCATTACGGGCTGCTGATTCTTCTGTTTTTAAGCATCTATCTGATGGCCAAACGAAAATGGAATCCGATTTACGTTCTGCTTGCCGGCGGAGGACTGTCCATGCTGTACGGGCTGCTGCAGCCGCTGCTGTTCTGAGAAACGGTCAGCGCGTTTTTCCGGCGCAATCTTCCTTTTTAAGATAAAGGCAGAAAAGCGAGGTCAAATCATGCAGAAGCAGGAATTTCAAACAACAGACAAAGCCGCTCAAGCGCAGCGCGAAGGCATCGATCTGATCGATGTGCGCGATCCCAAGCAGTTTGCGCAAGGGCATATCCCTGGAGCGGTCAATATACCCTGGACTGAAATTGAAAAGTATGATGTCCGTCCCGGCAGCTACCTCTATTGCAATACCGGCCATAAATCCGAACTGGCCAGAAAAACATTACAGGATAAAAACATTCCTGCCGAAAATATCGGCGGTGTCGAGTTTTACGAAGGCGAGCTGATTGAAGAAGACAGTTCGAAACAGAAATCATAAATTATGCAAAGACAGGCAGAGAACTTTCCCCCGTTCTCTGCCTGTCTTTTTACCTGTTTTTTTATATATATTGCGCAAAGTATTGGTTCCTTTCCTCTTTCAGACAATTTCTTATCCATAGATCTCTGATCCAGACCAGCAGGATTTTAGCAGTTTTTTAGCAATTGCCCCTCGATCTTTAGCACCGATTTAGCGCCCTTTTTTTTAAAACATTAGGGTAAAAACTTTGGAGGAGATCTGTATGACTGAGATCATCATCATTCTTCTGGTCACTGTCCTTCTTTCCGTTCCGCTTGGAATCTGGATTGCGAAGGTTATGAACCGGGAAATACCCTGGGTGCGAAAAACAGAAGACTGGATACTAAACAAACTTGGAATTTCATCCGACGAGATGGGCTGGAAAAAATATCTGGCCTGCATTGCGGCGCTATCCGCGCTTTCTTTTGCGGTGCTGCTCGTCTTTCTTCTCGCCAACGGAATGAACCTGCCGACAGCTTTGAACACTGCTGTCTCCTACGTCACCAACACAAACTGGCAGTCATTCAATCCGACAGCCCAGACCGGGTGGATCACGCAGGTGATCGGATTTGGGGTGCAGAACTTTGTGTCGGCAGCGGTCGGCATCTGCGTTCTGTTCGCGCTGATGCGCGGCCTGATTCAAAGACAGAAAAGCACGCTTGGAAGCTTCTGGCAGGATCTGCTTGGCAGCCTGCTCTTTGTCCTGCTGCCGCTCAACCTGGCTGGATCGGTTCTTCTTTCTTCGCAGGGTGTACCAATGAGTCCTGTTTCATCTCAATCATCCGCGCTGATTGAGCCATACGCAGTCAATGAACAGGGAGAGCGCATTGAAGACGCGCTGATCGAAGAAGACGGCACTGTGATCGTCAATGGAAAAACAGACGAAGATGCCCGCGTGATTGCCGATCAGAAGATTCCGATGGGAATGATGGCATCGACTGAATCAATCAAGCAGAGCGGAACCAACGGAGGGGCGCTCAGTTCTTCCAACTCCGCAAACCCCTTTGAAAACCCGACGCCCTTTTCTAACGCGCTTGAAACAGGAATGATTCTTCTGATTCCGATGGCGCTTTGCTTCTCCTTTGGCTCGATGGCCAGAAACCGCCGGCAGGGTTTCGCGTTTTTCGCGGCAATGGCCATTCTTTTCGCGGCTGCTCTAGCAGCCTGCCTGGCGGCGGAAATGCAGGTTGGAACGATGGAAGGAAAAGAAGTGCGCATCGGCATGCTTCCTTCCGCTTTATGGTCCGTTTCGACCACAGCCGCTTCAAGCGGCTCCAGCAACATGGCTCTCAACTCTCTCAGCCCGCTTGCCTCAATGGTCTGCATGGTTTTGATGCAGATCGGCGAAGTCGTTTTTGGCGGCGTTGGCAGTGGGCTGGTCGGCTTTCTGGCGTTTGTGATTCTGAGCGTGTTTATCGCCGGACTGATGGTCGGCCGCACGCCGGAATTCATGGGCAAGAAAATCGAACCTTACGAAATGAAATGGGCAGTCATTCTCTGTCTGGCCAGTCCGGTGTGCATTCTGATCGGATCCGCTCTTGGAAGTCTGTTTCCGGTGGAAGGCGTGGGCGAAGGAGCGCATGGCTTTTCGCAGATTCTGTACGCCTGGACTTCGATGGGTGCTAACAACGGCAGCGCGATGACCGGCTTTGATGCTGGACAGACGCTGCTCAATCTTGCCGGCGCGCTGATGATGCTTCTGTGCCGCTTTGTGCCAATTGCCGGGGCTCTGGCGATCGGATCGAGTCTTGGCGCCAAAAAGCTCAGCGCCCAATCCGCCGGCACGCTGAAAACAGATTCCGGCCTCTTTGTCTTTATGCTCGTGCTCATCATTTTGCTGATCGGGGCGCTGAGCTTCTTCCCGGCTCTTGCTTTAGGGCCGCTGGCGGAATTTTTCGGGTAGGTAAAGAAAATGAACAGTTCAATGATCAAACGCGCGCTGAAAGATTCGGTGCTCAAGCTCAGTCCGAAAACACAGCTTGAAAACCCGGTGATGTTTCTGGTGTATCTTTCCGCCATCGCGGTCACAATTCTGTGGATGCTCTCGTTTGCAGGCTTTGACGCCTCCGGCCGCTGGTATACCTTCGCGGTCGCGGTGATCCTGTGGTTTACGTGCCTGTTTTCCAATTTCGCGGAAGCGATTGCGGAAGGCAGCGGCAAAGCCCAGGCCGATGCGCTGCGCCAGGCGAAAAAAGAAATCGAAGCCTACCGTGTTGCTTCGATTGAAACAAGAGATCAGATCGAGATGATCAGTTCGACGCAGCTTAAGAAAAACGATCTGGTTGTCGTCAAAGCCGGAGAGCTTATTCCGGCGGACGGCGATGTGGTCTATGGAGCCGCATCGGTGGACGAAAGTGCCATCACCGGTGAATCGGCTCCGGTGATCCGGGAAGCCGGCGGTGACCGCTGTGCCGTGACCGGCGGAACGAGAGTTCTCTCCGATGAAATTGTTGTTCGGATCACAGCCGAAGCTGGTCAGGGGTTTCTTGACCGCATGATTTCGATGGTTGAGGGCGCGGCGCGCAAAAAGACGCCCAACGAGATCGCGCTGCAGATTTTCCTGATTGCCTTAAGCGTGATTTTCATTCTTGTAACCGTCGCGCTCTACTTCTATTCGCAATACGCTTCGATCAAAAGCGGCAAACCCAACCCAGCTTCGCTGACGACGCTGATTGCGCTGCTTGTCTGTCTGGCACCGACAACCATCGGCGCTCTGCTTTCAGCCATCGGGATTGCCGGAATGAGCCGTCTCAATCAGGCCAATGTGATGGCGATGAGCGGGCGGGCGATTGAAGCAGCCGGCGACGTCGATGTTCTGCTGCTGGATAAAACCGGAACCATCACCCTGGGCAACCGGCAGGCATCGGATTTCATTCCAGTTGAAGGCATTGATGAAAAACGCCTCGCGCAGGCAGCGGTTCTTTCTTCCCTAGCCGATGAAACGCCCGAAGGACGCAGCGTTCTTCTTCTGGCCAGAGAAAAGTACGGCATTGAAATGCAGGCGGAAGAAGGGATGGAATTCATCCCCTTTACTGCCCAGACGCGCATGAGCGGTGTCATCGAAAACGGATCTTCTTTTCGCAAAGGCGCTTCGGATTCCGTGCGCCGCTATGTCGAAAACGAGGGCGGAATCTGGCCGGAGCAATGTTCGCAGATTTCCGATGAAATTGCCCAGAGCGGCGGCACGCCGCTGGTGGTTGTCGAAAACCAGGAGGTGCTTGGCGTCATTCATCTCAAAGACATCATCAAACAGGGCGTGCAGGAAAAATTTTCCGACATGCGCAAAATGGGCATCAAAACCATCATGATCACCGGCGACAACCCGCTGACAGCTGCTGCCATTGCCGCGGAAGCCGGCGTGGATGACTTCCTTGCCGAAGCGACTCCGGAAGGCAAACTTGAAATGATCCGGGACTATCAGAAAAAAGGTCATCTTGTCGCCATGACCGGCGACGGCACCAACG
>JAAGKN010000327.1_pt1 | contig 60353 bp, 42 predicted proteins | sample 6206371 | NCBI WGS metagenome assembly JAAGKN01 (sample SAMN11533720, study PRJNA540317) | gut metagenome | isolation source: fecal pellets from male and female animal of same cohort | host: Peromyscus leucopus | place: USA:CA | collected 2017 | reverse complement strand
AAATGCCGGAGCAACTCGCGTTGCTGTTGGGAGAGAGCGGGAGTGTATTGCAAATCGGGGTGTTTTTAAATATATTAATGGTACTGGTTGATGAATCAGCTGATTATATTAATAACTAATGTTGACTGTTAAAATTGCATCAGTGCGGAAAAAGTTACCTTCCCCATTGCATCCTTGGCCGTCTTTGCCCCTTTGACTCAGTCGCATAGAATAACTATGCTCCATCGCCAAATGAGGCAAATACGACTCAAGGATGCAACCTCTGGAGCCATTGTGGTTTATGAAACCGAGCCTAATTGGCCCGGAACCTTCAAGGCATGCACTTTGTTTACAACGAGTAGGCGACACAGCCTGCTATCACGCTAAAATTTGACATTGATGTACCAAAAGAACGACATACCTGTTAGCCCTGCCACCCGACAACGGGTGGTTGTGGTCGGTGGTGGATTTGCAGGACTGAACTTAGTGCAGAACCTGGACAAAACCAAGTTTGACATCACGCTGATTGACCGCAACAACTACCATTCCTTCCCCCCTTTGTTCTACCAGGTCTCATCCGGTGGCCTTGATCCTGGGAGCATCTCCTTCCCATTCAGGCGGGAAATGCGCCGCCGCCGAATGAAGGGGACCCTATATCGTATGGGAAATGCCAAGGGATTTGACTTCACAAACAAGCAGGTGATTACTGATGACGGCATTGTGCCATACGACATTCTGGTGATAGCGGCCGGAACCACCAACAATTTCTTTGGGAACGACACCCTGCTGCGCAGAGTGTACACTCTCAAGAGCACTTGCGAAGCCATACGGTGCCGCGACGAGATACTTCAGCGTCTGGAGCGGGCAAGCAATGCCCGCTCCGCTGAGGAAAAGAGGAAACTGCTCAGCTTTGTTGTTATTGGCGGAGGGCCAACGGGCGTTGAAATAGCTGGCGCCATAGGTGAAATGAAACGGTTTGTGATAAAGCGGGAATATCCCATGCTCTCGCCCGACGACATGACCATTACACTTGTTGAGGGTGCCGACCGGCTGTTGCAGGCCATGAGCCCCGAGTCATCGCGGAGAGCACAGAGCTACCTCGGCCAATTACTGGTGAATGTCCGGCTGGGATGCGTCATGAAGGATTATGACGGGCATCATGTGGAATTGTCCGACGGGTCTCAACTTGAAGCCGGGACTGTGATCTGGACCGCAGGAATCACCGGGGAGAACTTCATTTCGGCCGAAAATGAAAATGCTTCCAAGAATATGCCTGCCAGAGGGATCGGCAACCGGATTGTTGTCGATGAATACAACCGGGTCCCAGGCTTTGACAATGTTTTCGCTTTGGGCGACATATGCATACACACCGATGAGTCACACCCGAAAGGCCACCCCCAACTGGCACAAGTCGCAATACAGCAGGCATGCCAGCTGGCCAAAAGACTTAACAGCAACTGCTGGGACAAGCCATTTGTATACAACGACCTCGGCGCCATGGCAACTGTAGGACGTAACAGAGCAGTAGTAGAGATAGGAAAGTGGCGATTCGGGGGCAGGATGGCATGGCTCACATGGATGTTTGTCCATCTGGTTTCCTTGATGGGGATGCGCAATAAAATCACGGTAATCATAAACTGGATATGGGCATACTGCACCTATAACTCATCGCTGCGACTCTTTTTCAAGCTGCCAAGATTTCCAGACCGCCATCAGCGACCGATAAAAAAAAATAAGTAATTTTGTGCATATCAAACACCACATAACAACAAGAGCAAATGACCAAGACCATATACCTTGCCGGAGGATGCTTCTGGGGCACCCAACATTTCATGAAACAGATTGCGGGTGTGAAGTCAACACGCGTAGGCTATGCGAACAGCCGCATAGCCAATCCTGATTACCGCACCGTATGCACAGGCACCACCGGCGCCGCAGAATGCGTAGAAGTGACATACGCACCTGATGAGATCTCCTTAGGACGACTGCTGCAGCTCTATTTCATGACCATAGACCCGACATCACCCGACCGACAAGGAGGAGATGTGGGCCCTCAATACCGAACTGGCATCTACTATGTATCGGAAGAAGATGTACCAGCTATCGAACAGGCCCTTGACTTCGAGCGTGCGGAAGTGCGTGGGACAATCGTCACTCAGGTGGAGCCACTGCAGAACTTTTACCCTGCCGAGGAATACCATCAGGACTACCTCACCAACAACCCCGGGGGATATTGCCATATATCGCCTGAAATGATGGAAATGGCCCGCAAGACCCGAAACAGGTATGAATGTCCCGATGATAACGAGCTCCGGCGCACGCTTACTCCGCTACAGTATGCCGTCACGCGCCAGAGCCTTACAGAGCCACCGTTCCGCAATGAATACAACTCTGAGTTTCGCCCGGGGATCTATGTAGACATAATAACCGGCGAGCCGCTCTTCAGCTCGTCCGATAAATTTGAATCGGGGTGCGGATGGCCTGCATTTGCACGTCCTATCAACAAGAACCTACTCGAGCTAAACCGCGACCTGACCCATGGCATGGACCGCACCGAGGTGCGCAGCCATAAGGGCAACACCCACTTGGGCCATGTATTCAATGACGGCCCTGCCGAGCTCGGAGGCGAGCGCTACTGCATCAACAGCGCTTCACTCCGCTTCGTCCCTTTGGAACGAATGGCGGAGGAAGGCTATTCCGAATATATTCCGCTTGTGAATCACTCGCGATAATACACCCGCTTAACTCGAGTAGACACTGATGTCAGTATCTCATAAGGGATGGTCCCCAGCGCACTGGAGAGGGTTTCCACAGGTACGTTGGGGCCAAATATCTCGACAGAGTCACCGACATGTACGGATCCAGCACAGTCAGTGATATCGATCATGCAAGCGTCCATGCAGATATTGCCAATAGTTGGGCACAGGAACCCGCCAACGCTAACCGACATACCTCCACATCCCAGATGACGATTTATGCCATCGGCGTATCCTATTGGTATGGTGGCAACAATCGATGGACGCTTGCACACCCCCCTACGGTTATATCCCACAGTCGTTCCCTCGGGCCATTGACGGATGGCTATAATCGATGTACGCAAGGATGATACCGGGCGCAATCCCGCCTGCGACCCATCGTCCATTGTGGCCACACCGTAAAGACATATTCCTAACCTCACCATTTCATATTGATGGTCAGGAAAGCGCGTAATACCTGTTGAATTGAGCACATGCCTCTTTATTTCGGGCCAGTGCGACCGAAACTTGCCGGACCAGGAATCGAATTTACGGAATTGCTCCATGGTATAGTCGTCCATCGTTGGATCATCGGCAGCAGCAAGATGGCTAAATACCGAAACTGGCTCAACTTCATCGCAGCTCAACAACCGATTGACAAGTTCATCTATTTCCTCGCCAATAAATCCGAGACGGTGCATGCCGGTATCAAGCTTTATATGTACGGGATAGTGCTTGATGCCATGTCTTCTCGCATTTGTGACAATGGCATCGAGTTCTTCAAAACTAAATATTTCAGGCTCCAGCTTATAGGCGAAAAGTTGGTCATAATTAACAACGCGCGGGTTCAGCACCATGATGGGCATGCTGATACCTGCCCGCCGGAGATCCACCCCTTCATCAAGTACAGCTACCGCCAGATAAGCTGCGCCCTGCGACTGCAGGGTCCTGGCAAGCTCATATGAACCAGCACCATAGCCAGAGGCCTTTACCATGCACACAATGCCCGTGCGCTGGTTGTCAAGCCTGCTGCGGTAGAAATTATAGTTCGACACCAGGGCATCAAGATTCACCTCAAGAACGGTCTCATGTCGGCGAGCCTGAAGCATCTCCGCAACTGCATCGAGCCATGAGTCAGTACCCTTTACGAGCACGGTGTGTCCGGCTATATCAACATTATGCGATTGAAGCGCCTTGGTCATTTGGTCGGAATCATCATATACAAAAACCCTGGTACCGGAAGCTGGAAGCGACTCCAACCAAGACGCATTATCGGCAACGGTGAGTATCTGAGCAACATGACGAGAACCTATGGACTGCGATATCCTGGCTGCAAAAGCAGGAGCATCAAGATACGATGAATCGAGTCGCCCAAGAATCATTGTAGTGTTGTTCTTGTCAGGTGTCCGACGCATCATGAAATTGATGGCAGGGCCAAGATTATTTATGTCGGCAGGATATCGGTCTCGGATTATCAGTGTATTGTTGACACCTTCCACTACATCCGTACGTGTATTCACCACCCTGAGATGCTCAAGCTCGAATGCTATCAAAAATGGAGCGTATCCAAGCGCTATCATCAATGCAGCAGCGTGGCATGCATTCTCTATCGACTGAGTATCGGCAAACGGGAGGAGTGCTATTGCCGATATCCCCGTATGATCACGTATCGTCAGCTTGGTTTGACCTGAAACCGAACCGGGTTCGGCTGAAAATTTCAAAATGGCATCTTCCCGCCCGCAAAGCGACCAAGACCAAACCGACTGATGGGGCATGAGTCGGCGCCCCATAGCCTCATTTATCATCTCGTGATCAGCACACCAGACCACATTGCCGGCGCCTTCAAGAAGCTTAAGTTTTTCGTTGCATTTTTCAACGGTAGTTCCAAAAGCGTCCGATTGGTCGTCAATCACATTGGTGATCAATGCTATATCAGGCGATATGATGTCCGACAAGCGTTTCATCTCTTCAGGACGTGATATGCCCGCCTCAATCAGAGCCACATCATTTTCGTGATCAATCAACCATAACGACAAGGGCACACCAGTCTGCGAGTTGTAACTCCGGGGGCTTCGCACCACTTTACAGTGCGGCGACAAAATCCTGTACATCCACTCCTTAAGGGTGGTCTTACCTTTCGATCCTGTTATTCCGATGACAGTTCCATTCGAAAACGAGCGTCTGTGAGATGCTGCGAGTTGCTGCAGTGCGTTAACAGCTCCACCCGGAGCCACAAGGAAATCGGCATCCATATGGCGCCACTTGGGATCCCAGTGGTCGGTTACGAAAGCCCTTACCCCACGCTCGTACAGATCGGCTATGTATCTGTGTCCATCGTTGGAAGATGTGTGTATGGCAAAAAACAGTGTTGTTTCAGGAGTCGACAACGAACGGCTGTCGGTGAGGAGAGTGCTGATTCGGCGTTGCGAATTGCTGGGCGTACGGACACCCGCCATTGCTGCAATCTGAGATATAGTGTACTCCATTGCTAAGAATGTGACTTGAGTCGTTGATGTATATATGATTCTATTCGGGGGCGCATAGAAGGGGATAGGCTGATGATGTCGGATGCTATTGCCTCTATGTCGGCATCCCTTCTCCTTTCAGCATCGGCAGAGTGCACAAGGCTCCTATGGCCTATACGCGCTGCAAGTTTACGTACAAGGCCAGTGATTCTTACAGTTTCGGCAGTCATCACCGACTGACAGAACACCCTGTATATGTAATCCACAGCCTCGTCGGATGGATGTTTCATGTCGGATGCATAATAGCGGTAATCGCGCAAATCATCCATCATGACTTCATATGATGGGAAATAGAAAGCTCCCGTACCCAGCATATCTACCACCTCTGACGCTGCTACTATAAGGGAAGCCTTGCTTAGGCTATTCCCAGCCACCCCATCGGCTGCATGACGTATTGGACTCACTGTCAATATCACCTTCAAATCCGGACGATGCTGCCTCCACAACGAGAGGGCATCAAAAAGATGACTTGCCGACTGGTCGGGCATAAGCCGTGTTCGTGAAAAGCACGAAGGGTGACGCTTATGGCAATTGGCCACAACCATGCCACTGCTGATTTCGTTAAATATCCATGATGAGCCCAAAGTAAGAATGGCTACATCCGCTTCCAATGCAGCCTCATGCCCCGATATGAGCTCTCGGTTTATCGCATCCAGAGTTGCCTCAGCATCGACGGATGAGAATCTTGAGTGATGGTCGCTGCTGTGCCATATGCCATCGACCCTCACAAGGTCATCGACCTTATATGGCTTTCCCGACAGCAGCCTCATTACAGATTGTCCGATCGATGCCGGGTTGTACAGCGTTCCGAATGGATTTACTGTCACGTCAAACATATCGCTGCATAGCAGCCGTCCGACCGATTCTGCGAAACAAGAACCAATCATTACCACTCGACTCCGATGTGAAAGCCATCCTTGAAAGGGGAGTGGCGACACCGGAGTGCGTTGTCTTAGCTGTACTTCCATCACATCATCTGATAATCCACCGAAAGGACCTGAAACTCCGTGCGTCGATTAATCTGGTCGGCAGCATCCTGGTCGTCCGGTGATAAAGTGAGTATGAAATCTTCGTCAAGCACGTCACCTTCCTTAAATTGCGGATACTCTCTGGCTATGCGCTTGGTCACCACCTTTGGTCGAGACTCGCCATATCCCTGATGCTGTAGGCGTTCGGCGGGTATGCCTGCTTCGATAAGATACTCGATTACGGACCTTGCACGTCGCTCGGACAATGCATTGTTATATTCGTCAGTTCCGTGCCTGTCAGTATGTGCACCCATTTCAACTGTCACGTTAGGATTGTCGAGAAGCATGCGGGCCATTTCATCAAGTGCCGTGCGTGACTCAGGACGAAGAGTGGCCTTGTCAAAGTCGAAGAAAATATTCTCTATGATATTAGGCTTATTAATGGAGGCAAGTATAAAATCCACACCATAGTCGGCATCTTCTTCGGCCAAGTCAGAGGTGAATTGCTGTTTGGCATTAAGGTACCCCTTGGCTCCTGCAAGCATCACATAACTCACTCCTCGCTGCAGCGGGAATGAAAAAGACCCATCATCGCGAGCAATGGCCTTTTGATTGGATCCGTCATCGCCCACGATGCGGATGACAGCATTCGGCACAGGCTCTTCATCGCGGTCGAGAACCCATCCGCTCACAGTGATAACCAGATCGGGGAGCTCAAAGGACCATATATGGTCATATCCGCGCCCATCGCCACGGTTGGAAGAAAAAAATCCTTTCTCCTTGGCCGGATCTATAAAGGTTATTCCAAAATCATCGCTCGGAGAATTGACAGGGAGCCCCATATTCTCGACTCGCCATCCGCCCGACTTGGTAAGGGTGGCTTTGAATATATCGAGGCCCCCTAGTCCGGGATGACCGTCTGATGCAAAATAGATCACGGAATCGGACCGCACATATGGGAACATCTCATCACCGGGAGTGTTTATGAACTCACCCAGGTTCTCAAGCGACCCAACAGGGTCGAGAAGATTGATACGCCATATATCTTTACCTCCAATGCCCGGCATGTCACTTGAAAAATACAGCCAGTTTCCGTCAGGCGAAACAGCAGGATGAGCATAACTGGAAATGGTGTCGGCCGTGATCTCAAATGGCTTGGCCTCGCCCCAAGATGCATCACTTCTCGGCGACTTGTATATTTCAACACCAGTGTCGAAATTGGGAGACCGGCGTGCTACAGTAAGATACATTGCTCCATCGGGCCCGAAGGATATGACACCTTCGTCAAGTTCGGTGTTCACACCCCCCTCAACAGGTCCCGGTCTCTGCCATTCCCCCTGCTCATTTGGCTTAGACACCCAGATATCGCTACGTTTCTGGCCCGTGATCTCGCTTTTTTTATCACCAGATACCTTTTCATTGGTAGTGGTGTAGTACAGATTGCCGTCATAAAACACCGGCGCAAAATCCGATCTGCGAGAATTGAACAGTTTTGACTGATGAACCACATATCGTGTGCGGTTATCTCTCAGAGTCTGCGACATGCGTGCCCCACGCAAGCCATTTAAGGCTATGGGGTCGTCCGGCGTACGTGCCAAGTACTCCTCATAGGCTTTGACAGCATCGGCATACTTTCCTTCAGTGTGCAAAGCCTGAGCCAGTTTGAGAGTGGCAGTTGAGTCGGGATATCCGTATCTGATGGCATTCTGGAATGCAGCGGCAGCTCTGGCACTTTGGCGCAACCTAAGATGGCATTGACCCATTTTGAAAGCGACCTCACCCCTCAACGGACGGTCCTCGCGTTTGGTGAGCTTGTTATATATCTTGCGATACGTGCGAGATGCATCATAGTATTCTCCTCGGGCCATCTGTTCGTTTGCCGTGGCGAGTTTAGGCCCCCTGCAACCAGAAAAGCCCGACATGCATATTGCCGCAGTCAGTATCAATAGCAAATAATGTTTCATCAGATTATTAACGTCCGACCAATCGGTAATATTTCATCGAAATGCACAAAATCGGATACATGATTGTTTGGAAAATAAACAACGAGGATATGACAAACGTTTCGACCACGAATGCTGCCGGATCAGGTCCGGCACCAACCACTTCAAAAGAAAGATTCAGGCACGACCTTTTAAGAATCCTAAACCTGATAGTACTTGCCCTGTCAGTGGCAATGATTGTATGGATATCTTTTGACACATTCAATCACACCGACTTTCTCAGCAATAAGCCATACATGAACTTCCAGCTTCTGGTTTGCGTGTTTTTTATGCTTGACTTTTTTGTAGAACTCGCACTTGCCGGGCGCAAATGGAGATATGTGAGGCGACGCATATTGTTTTTACTCCTCTCAATTCCATATCTGAACATTATCAATCATCTTGACATTCAACTGAGTCACGACGCTTTATACTTCATCAGGTTCATACCACTTGCACGTGGAGCACTTGCCATGTCGATAGTCATAAGCTATTTGTCATCTGATGCCGTAACAAGCCTGTTCATGTCATACCTTTCCATCATGCTCATGGTCACATACTTCTGCTCACTCATATTCTATCAGAGGGAGCATGGCATCAATCCCGATGTCGACAGCTACTGGATAGCATTATGGTGGTCAGGAATGAATCTCACCACTGTGGGGTGCTACATCACCCCGATGACACTTTCCGGTAAAATCATAGCAATGGTTCTTCCAATATGCGGTACCATAATGTTTCCACTGTTCACCGTATACCTGACAAACTATGTGACGCATCGGCTTCAGCATATCAAACGAACCGGTGCCGACCCATCGTGAAGCGACAGGAACCGGCACCGGTATGAGTATGGTGGCAATAAGTGAAAATTACTGACGGTAGTCAGCTATCTCATCAGGCTGGAAAGAGGCAATGAAATCACTGTGCTTGTCCACCTCTGTAGTGGCAAGGTTGATATATACGTGAAGTGACTTCTCGAATGCATCATTGCGGTTGGCATCCTGCATGAGGAGATAAGACATAATGATGTTTCCGGCCATCTCCACAAGACGGCGGGCCATGAAGTCCTTGTAGTCCGACGAGTCAGATGCCGATACCTTGGCCACAGCCTCGGTGTACTTGGCTGTAAGTGCAACGAGCTTGTCCTTAATCGACTGAAGTTCGGGGCGCACTTCCTCGGCCTGGAACTGACCAATAATCTGGTCATAAGTACCGGTGGTGACATGGCGGATTGCCGCAACAACCTGAAGCTGGGTGGTACCCTCGTATATGGAAGTTATGCGTGCATCACGATAGACACGCTCGCATGCATAGTCCTTCATGAAACCAGAGCCACCATGAATCTGAATGGAGTCGTAAGCATTCTGGTTGCAGTACTCACTGCCAAGGCCCTTGGCCATCGGGGTCAGGGCATCGGCCATGCGGCTGTAGAGCTTCATCTCCTTACGTTCATCGGGAGTGAGTTTGCGCTCCTTGGCAATATCCTCATATATCTTGTACATGTCCACATAGCGGGCAGTAGCATAGAGGAGTGAGCGCGATGCATCGAGCTTAGCTTTCATCACAGCCAGCATCTCGTACACAGCGGGGAACTCGATGATAGCCTTGCCAAACTGTTTGCGGTCCTTGGCATAGGCAAGAGCCTCACGATAAGCCCGCTCGCTCACACCTACAGACTGTGCAGCTATACCGAGGCGTGCACCATTCATGAGCGCCATAACATACTTTATGAGGCCATAGCGGCGCTCGCCGCAAAGTTCGGCTGGAGCATTCTTATAGGTAAGCTCGCATGTGGGCGATCCTTTAATGCCCATCTTGTTCTCAATGCGACGTACATCCACTCCGCCGTTACGCTTGTCATAAATAAACATCGACAAGCCACGTCCATCGGTGGTACCTTCCTCTGAGCGGGCAAGCACCAGATGAATGTCACTGTCACCATTGGTGATGAAACGCTTCACACCATTGAGCACCCATGTACCATCAGGCTTCTGGGTGGCTTTCAGCATTACAGACTGGAGATCCGAACCTGCATCCGGCTCAGTGAGGTCCATCGACATGGTCTCGCCGTTGCAAACACGGGGGATGAACCGCTGCTTCTGATCTTCGTTGGCAAACTCGTAGATTGTCTCAGCGCAGTCCTGAAGTCCCCAAAGGTTCTCAAATCCCGTATCGGCACGGCTCACAATGTCGGCAGCCATGATGTACGGGGTGATGGGGAAGTTGAGGCCACCAAGACGGCGTGGCATCGCCATGCCCATCAACCCTGCCTTACGACACAAGTCGAGATTCTGTTGTGTGCCAGGAGCATAGTGAACTCTGCCATTGGCCACAGTAGGTCCGTCATGGTCGACTCCCTCAGCATTATCTGCTATGGTTGTCCCGCAGATATCCCCAACGATATCGAGCACACGATTGTAAGAATCCATTGCATCATCAAAGTCAATGGGGGCGTAATCGTATGTGGCTGCATCTGCAAAGTCACGCTCCTTCAGAGCGACAATCTTGTGCATCAGCGGATGGTTGAGGTGATGCCGAAGATCTGGATTGTCAGTATAGAAATTAGCCATTGCTAAATTGTATTATGATTAGTGTTTACTGCAAGCGGTGATTACTTGGAGTTTTTCTTGTAATATTTTATCAGCTTCGGTATCACATCCTCAACATTGCCGGTGATCACATAATCGGCAATTGCATTGATAGGGGCATCCTTATCATTATTGATGGAGATTATGATGGAGCTGTCCTGCATACCGGCTATGTGCTGTATCTGCCCAGAAATGCCACATGCTATATAAAGCTTGGGGCGGACGGTTACACCTGTCTGTCCGATCTGACGTTCGTGCTCAGTGAACCCTGCGTCAACTGCTGCACGAGAAGCACCCACCTCAGCTCCGAGCGTTGCAGCGAGGTCATAGAGCAACTGGAAGTTCTCCTTCGACCCCATTCCGTAACCACCAGCAACGATGATTGGCGCGTTCTTGATATTGATCTTCGACTTTTCGATGTGGCGGTCAAGAATCTCAACAACAAAGTCGGTGTCGCTCACATAGTCACTGGCATTCAGATCTACAACTTCCCCCTTATATTCAGGGTCAAATACTTCTTTGCGCATAACACCCTCACGCACTGTAGCCATCTGCGGCCGACAGTCGGGATTGACGATTGTAGCCACAATATTGCCACCAAAGGCGGGACGTATCTGATACAGGAGATCCTTGTATTCCTTCTTGGTCTTGGGATCAGTGTGGTCGCCTATCTCAAGAGCTGTACAGTCAGCGGTAAGGCCACTGTGGAGACATGATGACACACGGGGACCCAGGTCACGGCCAATACATGTGGCACCCATAAGGCAAATCTGCGGCTTAATCTGACGGAACAGATTGATCAGAACCGAAGAATGGGGGTTGGACATGTAAGGGAACAAGCGCTTGTCGGCCACTTTATATAGACGGTCAACACCGTAAGGCATCACCTGATTTTCAATGCCTTCGAGATTATCCCCGATTACCAGTGCTTCAAGCTTGACACCCAGTTTCGATGCCAGCTCACGGCCCTTGGTAAGGAGCTCGAGGCTCACATCGGCCACGCGGCCATCCTCAAACTCGCAGTATACTATGAGATTATTTTGATCTGTCATGATGCAGTTATCTGAAACAAGGGCCATATCAGCCGATGGTATGGTTGGCAATGAGTTCTTTGACGAGATTTTCGATTTGTTGATCATCGTCTTCAAGTCGGAGGCTCTCCTTGGCTGTGAACACCACGTTGACGATGTTCTTCACCTTGGTCGGAGAACCGGCGCCGCCTATCTGTTCGGGATCAGCCTCAACGAAAGCTGCACCCCACTCTTTAAGTTGGAGGGCCGGGCGACTATCCACAATTTCCTGAATGCTGGGGTCGAGGGCTGTCTTCTCACTTGGTGTCACAGCTCGTTTAAAAGCTTGAACGCGCTTGGCATTACGTGGACGGCATTCAGCAGCAGAGCCATTGACCGTAACCACACAAGGCAAGGGTGCGCGTAGTGTCTCAACGCCATTCTCCAGGCGACGAAGCACAGTCACTTTGCGACCTTCCTCGTCAAGGTCGAGGATTTCCTCAGCATATGTAACCTGAGGTATTCCGAGCTTCTCGGCAATCTGAGGGCCCACCTGAGCTGTGTCACCATCAATCGCCTGGCGACCACCCAGAATAATGTCATAGTTGCCGAATTTCTTCACGACTTGAGCCAGTGAATAAGATGTGGCCAAAGTATCGGCTCCACCAAGTGCACGGTCGGTGAGCACAATGCCTGTATCAGCTCCTCTGTACATAGCCTCGCGTATAACTTCAGCGGCACGGGGAAGTCCCATGGTAAGAATCGTGACGGTAGACCCCGGATGAGCATCCTTGAGCCGCAAAGCCTGCTCAAGTGCATTCAGGTCCTCGGGATTGAAGATGGCAGGGAGAGCTGCTCGGTTTATTGTGCCATCCTCTTTCATCGCATCTTTACCGACATTGCGGGTATCAGGAACCTGCTTTGCCAGAACAATGATGTTAAGACTCATATATTTAGTTTTATGATTGATTGTACTACTTTTTATTTGTTGCAAGTCAAGGATTAATTCATGTGTTGCTCAACCCACTTGCGGGCATTTACAAAAGCATCGATCCATGGTGTCACCTCATCACGGCGTCGTGTGGCAGGGTAGTAGGCACACTGCCAGGGGAATATGGCTCTCTCAAGGTGAGGCATCATGGCCACATGACGGCCATTGCTGCTGGCCAAAGCCGCCACCGCTCCACGCGACCCATTAGGATTACCCGGATAGGTCTTATAGCTGTAGCGCGCCACAACATTGTAGCTGTCGAGCGACTGCGGGAGCATGAAACGTCCTTCTCCATGAGCCACCCAGATACCCATCTTCATACCAGACAGCGAGCCGAACATCACCGAATCGTTCTCGGGAATAGTCACGCCAAGGTACTGCGACTCAAACTTATGGCTCATATTGTGCTCCATTCTGGGGAGACGATTATGGTCGATACCAAGCAGATTGAGCTCTATCATGAGCTGGCATCCATTGCAAATACCGAGACTGAGAGTGTCATCGCGCTTGTAGAATCGTTCGATTGTCTCGCGGGCAGTATCGTTCCACAGGATACCGCCGGCCCAACCCTTGGCGGAACCAAGCACATCGCTGTTTGAGAAACCTCCGCAGAACACTATCATATTGACATCATCGAGACTCTCACGACCACTCATAAGGTCAGACATGTGGACATCCTTAACATCGAACCCGGCCAGATATAGTGAGTAAGCCATCTCGCGGTCGCCGTTAACACCTTTCTCTCGGATAATGGCCGCGCGTACTCCGCGACGGGCACGTGCTCCATGACTCAAGCCACGGGATGAAAGCTTTCCATTGAACTCGGCAGGGAAACGGAACCGGAGAGGCTGGCGTTTGTAGTTCTGCGCCCTCAATGCAGCGCACTTTTCGCCGCTTTGAAGCGAATCCATGGCATATGATGTAGCGAACCAGCGGTCGCGGAGTTGATCAATGTCAAGTACAAGGTCATCCATTCCGGGATGACTGACAGTAACCGAATCACCATTCTTGACAGTGGTGGCCACTCGGGCATGCTTTACTTCAGCCTTGTCGAGCATGGCTTCGACTTGATCGATGTCGGAAAGAGCCACCTGAACGAGCACAGAAGGATTTTCTGCAAAAAGTGCCTTTATAAGGTCTGGCTCACCAAGTGCCGATGTGTCAACCTTAAGGCCGCCGGTAGAATTGGCAAATGTCATCTCGAGGAGAGCGGTAATCATGCCGCCCGCCGATATGTCGTGGAGGGCGAGTAGGCGTTTGGCCTTGACCAAGCTCTGTATAGCATTGAATGCCCGAGCAAAATAGTCGGCCGACAATATACCGGGCACCTTTGACCCGACAGCACCGAGCGTCTGGTTGAGGGCTGATCCACCGAGTTCGAGGGGCTCCGCAGAGAAATCGACACGCAGTATCACAGAATCCTTGGCACGAAGCACCGGACTCACGGTAAGCTTAACGTCATCGACCTCTCCGGCTGCCGATATTATTACGGTGCCTGGAGAATAGACCTTGTCTTCGCCATATTTCTGGGTCATGGAGAGCGAGTCTTTTCCGGTCGGGATATTGATTCCGAGAGCGCAAGCAAAATCGCTGCAAGCTTCCACCGCCTTGTAAAGGGCTGCATCTTCTCCGGCATTACGGCAAGGCCACATCCAGTTAGCGCTAAGCGAAACACCCTTAAGTCCATCGGAAAGGTGCGCGCCTACTAAATTAGTGAGCGATTCGGCTATGGAGAGCACCGAACCTTTGGCCGCATCAGAAAGGGCGGCCTGAGGAGCGTGGCCAATCGAAGTGGCTATGCCGGCCGTTCCAGTATAGTCGAGTGCTACAACTCCACAGTCGCTGAGCGGGAGCTGAATCTCACCCTGGCACTGCTGACGTGCGACACGTCCGGTTACGGAACGGTCAACCTTATTAGTGAGCCAGTCCTTGCAAGCCACATTTTCAAGTGAAAGCACATCATCGATATAGCAGGCCACTTCGGCCGTATCGTATTCAGGATCGGCATAATGGCGCTCTACAGTCACATCATTCATCACCGTACGGGGCGATGAGCCGAACATATCAGTCATGGCCAGGTCGATGGGACGACGTCCGTCGGCCTGTTCAAACACAAACCGGTCATCACCGGTGGTCTCACCCACCTCATACATGGGGGCACGTTCACGATCGGCAATGCGCCGAATGCGGTCCAGATTTGCGGCATCAGTTATCAAGCCCATGCGCTCCTGGCTCTCGTTGCCAATAATTTCCTTGGCGGAAAGGGTCGGGTCGCCTACGGGAAGGTGCGCCATATCGATGCGACCTCCAGTCTCTTCCACCAGCTCACTCAAGGCATTGAGGTGACCTCCAGCTCCATGGTCGTGGATCGAGACAATAGGGTTGTTTTCGTTTTCAGCAAGGGCACGTATCACATTGGCCACACGCTTCTGCATCTCGGGGTTGGCACGCTGAACGGCATTGAGCTCAATGGAATTGTCGTATTGGCCGGTAGCTACCGATGAAACAGCTCCGCCACCCATGCCAATTCGGTAGTTGTCGCCACCGAGAACCACAACCTTCTCTCCTACAGAAGGCTTGCCTTTGAGGGCATCACGTTTCGATGCAAAGCCTACACCTCCGGCAAGCATAATCACCTTGTCATATGCAAGCATGCGGTCATGCTCTGAATGCTCAAACGTGAGTACAGAGCCACATATGAGAGGCTGTCCAAATTTGTTGCCAAAATCAGAAGCTCCGTTGGATGCCTTGATAAGGATTTCCGCCGGTGTCTGATAAAGCCAGTTGCGGGGATCCGTGAGGAGCTCAAACCGACGCAGAGGCGACAGGCGCGGATAGGAAGTCATGTACACAGCTGTTCCCGCAATTGGAAGCGAAGCTTTGCCGCCACCAAGACGGTCGCGTATCTCACCGCCCGTACCTGTGGCCGCTCCATTGAATGGCTCCACCGTGGTGGGGAAATTATGTGTTTCTGCCTTCAGTGAAATCACCGTATCGAGCGGCTTCACCTCGAAGTAGTCAGGCTGCCAGGGATTGACGGGGGCGAACTGCTCGACAGTCGGACCTTCGACAAAAGCGACATTGTCCTTATAAGCCGATACAAGCTTGTTGGGGTTTGTCTGGGAAGTACGTTTGATTAGCTTGAAGAGTGATGTGGGTTTTTCCACACCATCGACAACAAATGTGCCATTGAATATCTTGTGCCGGCAATGCTCCGAGTTCACTTGTGAGAAACCAAACACCTCACTGTCTGTCAGCGGGCGGCCGAGACGTTCGGCCAGGCCTATAAGGTACTGCTCCTCCTCGGGGCTGAGAGCAAGCCCCTCATCGAGGTTGTATTGGTGGAGATCCTTTATCTCGACTATTGGTTCGGGATCACGGCTGAACTCAAACACTTTGGAGTCGAGATTATGGTAAAGGCGCTCCAGCATACGGTCATACGTCGGCGACTCGTCTAATGTAGCATTGAACTGCTCTATACGAGCTATACCCTCTATGCCCATATTCTGCGTTATCTCCACAGCATTGGTGCTCCAGGGGGTTATCATCTCTTTTCGCGGGCCGATAAACGTACCCTTGACTGAGGAAGTTGCCAGCGGCTTGGCACCACCGAAAAGCCACGAAAGCTTTTCTTTGTCGGATTGGTCAAATCGGCTGGAGGTCTCTACGGCATATATGGTGCCGGCCCCCTTCTTGAAGAATACAACCATTTCTATATTAAGTGTATGTAATTGAAGAGTGGTTAAATTAGACTGCAAAGTTAATAAATTTCTACCAAAAGATGTCAAATCATCATCCGTCATATTGGCAAAAAAGATGGATGTATCGACACATCACTGATTTTCAATCGCAAAACAGATCAACCAACACTGCATCGGAGAGAATCCACCCATGCTCAGTGAAGCCAAGGCGCCCATTTCGCCGGATCATCAGACCAGACTTGACATGAGCATCGGATATGTCAAGCAGTCTCTGAAGCATGGAGTCCCCATATAACTTGGCGTATAAATCGAGGTCAAGGCCCTCTGTAAGCCTCAACGATGTAAGCAGAAGGTCATTGTGACGCTCCATGTCCGACTCCTCCTCAGTCTCGAACACTGGAGTTGAGTCCAGCGACATGTACAATCCAAGGTTGGAAGGATTGAACCTGCGTTTATACCCGTCGAATGAATGTGCAGCCGCACCCAGTCCAACATACGGACGATTGAGCCAATAGCCCGTATTATGTTCCGACCGGCATCCAGGCTGGGCGAAATTGCTGATTTCATAATGTTCATAGCCCTTCAGCGCTGCTTCCAAACACAGCAAACGGTACATTGAAGCCAATGTATCGTCATCGGTAGGCGTGATTATGCCTGACTTGCGCATTGCTTCGAGTCGAGTTCGAGGCTCATATGTGAGCATGTAGCATGACATGTGAGGCGGCCTAACATCCAGGACAGTGTTCAATGTTCCGGTCCACGACTCCAAGGATTGTCCCGGAAGTCCGTAAATAAGGTCCAGGCTAAAATTCGATGGGCCCATCCTCAGTATTGAATCAATGGCCTCCATGGCACATGAAGCGCTATGTCTGCGACCTATCACGCGCAGCTCGTCATCGCTAAGCGACTGAATCCCCACACTCAAGCGATTGATGGGTGATTGGTTCACCCATCTAAGCCAATCGATGTTTATTTGTTCTGGATTTGCTTCGACCGTCACCTCAGTTGCCTGATGCACCGGGAGTGCTTCAAACAAACGGTCCATCTCGCGAGGGGGCAACAGCGATGGAGTTCCACCACCGATATAGATGGTCTCCACCTGTCTCGGAATTTCATCACGCCGAAGTTGCCACTCCCTTAAAAGAGTGCTTACATACCTATGCGCCTCGTCATCACTTCTCGGGGGACGGGAGTAGAAATCACAGTAAGCACATTTAGACAAGCAAAAAGGTATGTGAATATACAGCATCATAGCAACATCAATCTTCTTTGGTCACACGGCCGCAAATCATTTTGAAATTACAGAATTTGCAACCCTTGTCATCCTTGGCCTGTATAAAAGGAATACTGGGGTCGAAAATTTCCGAAAGTAACGCATCAAGACGCTTCCTAAACTCAGAAGACACCTGATGGTAATCAGCCAAAACCGTCTTACCTCTGTCCGTAGAGATCGGGGTAAATCCTTGTTTCAGCACATTATGAAGCGTGTACAGGTAGGGCTGTATTGGCCTCAGCTCACATCCCGGCTCCTTGGCAAGCAGCTCGCAGTAAAGAAGCACCTGAAATATGGCCCGCTGCTTGTCGTACAATCCCGGAGTGAACATACTATCAAAATTAGAAAGCGACAAGGACTCATCGCCAGTCTTGTAGTCAACAACCCTCATGATTCCGTTGACTATGTCTATACGGTCGATAACTTGACGGAACTTTAGCATGAGCCCATCATTCACCTTCCAGTATACCTTCATGCGCCTCTCGGCATCAACCAAGACAAACGGACAAAAAGCAAGCTCTTGACGGAGCGTACCCATGACAAGATGCTGTATCACCTTTCCAATAACGAGCGACTCACCCTCAAGAGGAGCATCCTCTGGCGTGGTTGGCGCCGAATAATTCCGATTTATGGCCACTGTGATAAGCCGCTCCACCAAACGGCTGTCATCAATCCACCCCTTGATTATGTCGGAGTGGACGTGCCGGAGCCCATCGCTATCTGGTTGGATGGACTTATACAGCCGTTCAAACACCTCATGGACTATGTTTCCAAGCGTGCTTGCCTCCATAAAATCAGTGATTTCATCATCGACATTAAGTTCCATAAGATACTTCAGGCAGAACTCCAGTGGACAATTGAGATATGTCTTGAGTGCCGAAGCCGACAGATATTTTTTATCGTTGCCGCCAGCCTCATACTCCCTCAGACGCCTCATAATGTCCTCGCTTTTAGGCAGGGCCAGCGGCTCCACGCCAAATGAGTTTCCCGAGAATACAGCAGAATAATGTTTTAGACTCCTCACTCGGCCGAGGTAGATCAGCTGGGTGACAAATCTCGACATTTCACTGTTATGATTTGTCCCTCCTCTCGAATCATGCAGAAGCATGACGTGCTTGGCGCGTGCGAGCAATCTAAAAAAATAATATCCCGTCCGAGCCTCGGCAAGCTCCGGGGTGGGGAGGCCATAACAGCGCCGCAATGAGTCTGGGATGAACGACCGCACAAAATTTTTCTTAGGAAAGATGCGCTCGTTAAGGGACATGATCACGACATTGTCGAAGTCAAGCGCACGTGTCTCAAGCACACCCATTATCTGCAATCCTTCTATCGGTTTGCCCTCAAACTGTACCGACACGCTGTAGAGCATCCGCTCAAAAAGTCGCATGAACGTTGACTCATACATGTCAACAGCAAACCTTCTCACTGCGGCATATAGTTCCTTAAGCTGGTCGCGAAGTGTGTCAACGAGATATAGTTCAAGAGCCATCCGGGGGTCATCGTGCCCTGACGATGCAAGGAAGTCGAGCAGACCTGACAGATATTTATAAGCGTTATCAGCATTGTTGTCTACAGGCGATGTGGAGAATATGAAGGATAATTCCGGATAATTTGCCTCCACATAAAGCGATGACACATTATACCTCCGGTTTACTCTTATGTCAGAAAGAAGCTTGACAGCACTCTCTGTTAGGGTCATCTGCACGAGAGGGTGCGAGATCACTCCCTCCACATCCTCATAAAAATACAAATTCTCACCCTTTGAAGAGATCCGAGAGCGTATGTGCATGGAGGTAATCAAGCCCAACAATCCCGATAGGGAAGTTACTCTGAAGGGCAACCCCATTGTCACATTCATGGACTGTATCTCTTGAGGCACAGCATGTATCATCGGCACAAACAAAGATTCGTCCGGCAACACCAGCGCCGTATCCACAGGATTGTCCTTGTCGGCCACATATCCTGCCTCGATCCACTTCACAAGGGTGTCACCAGCCACTTTGGTCTGGCCTGACTCGGAAGGGACACCCACAATTTCAATCTCGGCAAATTCATCAACACGGTCCATGTCCAACTGATACAGCGACATGAAATCAGACTTGAGATTCGACATGAGGGAGTGCAGCCTATTGGAATTACAGCCAGGCACCGGGATATCGAAATCCCAATAAAAATCGGCACGTCCCTGACGCTGAAGCATGGAGAAAAGCTTGACTTCACCTATAGTGGGCACATCAAATCCCACAAATACATATTTTTGCGCATCGGCGAGTACCCGGGACTCCCCACTGTCAACAGCATCCACCATGTCCCGGAAAAGCATTCCTTTCGTTGCAAGGCCATTAGCCCGCATTGAAGCGGTGAACTCATGATACAGCGGAGCCATTATCTCCCATAACTTAAGGAATTTATAATTGCCCGAGGCTCCTGTGTCGAAATGGTTCGGGCAACTGTTGACATGATGCCAGAATGCATCCACCGCATCGGCTGAAACAACCTCCTCACCCCAGTATCGTTTGATAATACGTGCCTGTTCCTCAGTAATATAAAAGGAGCGTATTTCTCGCCAGCGTTCCACATTGACAAACAAGGTGTCCGCATCGATTATATTGCGGTCTATTTCATTGAAATCATCGAGAAGCATGCCACCCCAGTATACAAACCGTTCGAAAGATGACACATCGGCATCACCGGCCAACTTCCGGTAACAATTATAGAGGACAAACATAGCCTCGTCCCTGGTGGCTTCGATCAAATTGGACGAATCGGCAGCGAGCTGCCCCACTGTAGCCGTTGCCGGCATAAACATGGGCGTGTCATGTGCTATATCAGCAAGGTGGTGGCGAAAGAATGATGAGCTCCGGCGGTTTGGGAACACGAAACATAGATCGGCCATCTGATTCCGCTCATTATTGAAGTACGCCTCAGCCACTTGATAAAGAAAGGCTTTCATATCCGATACAGGTTATCATCCATTTTTAATCAACAAAATAGTCTTGACGGCAACATCCAGATTGACAATCTGTCCATTGGCATTGCCGGCAATGTCGGTTCTCGCGTGTTCGAATACATTTACGAGACCTTCAGCATTCCGTTCGGTGATAAACCGTGCGAAACGGCTGCTGAATGCAGCCTCTTCCCGATCAAGAAAAACGAGCTGAGATATGCCGAAATTATACATAAAATTCTCCCTGATCATGCGAGATGCATAGTCATAGAACTTTATTTCTTTTTCACGACCAGCCTTGGCCAATGCGGCCCCCCAATCCCTCAGTGCCTTCACATCCCGCTGATAAGCCAGACGCATGAGCTGCACAAACCAATCCATGAACAGTCGCCTGTCGGATTGGCCGTCGACAAGTTGTTGGGCCATGGCCATGCTCCCTTCGGCTACATGCGCCAGAGCCTCAGCATCGGCAGCATTTATTCCATAGGAACATTCGAGCAGCCTGGCCACGGTTTCATCGGGAATGGCATGCATTTCCACACGCTGGAGGCGTGAATAAATTGTGGGCAATATATCGGACGGGGAATTGCTCACCATGATAAAGAGAGTGTTCTCATATGGCTCCTCAACCATTTTGAGCAGTTTGTTGGCCGCCCCTGGCTGCATACGCTCTGGCAGCCACAAAATCACTATTCGCTGGTCCGATGTGCGGGATGTGTAAGCCAGGACCTTGACCAAGCGCGTGCTTTCTTCTACATAAATCAATGGCTGTGTGTTTCCCTTGGGCCTATTTAGTATATCGGCCCACCGTCCCACATCGGCATACATTGATTCGCTGACAAACTCATGCCAATCATCGCTAAAAGCCTCCGACACCCGAGATCCTATTACAGGGTATACATATATGGTATCGACATGATTGAACGATTGGTGCTGCCGGCACGAAGGGCACGTGCCACAACTGTCGCCATCAGGTGTGCGGTGAGTACAGTGTATATACTGTGCCAGAGCCCTCGCCATGGACAGCTTTCCTATGCCTGAAGGCCCCTGAAGGAGCAGTGCGTGAGGTATACGGTCCGAATCCACCATAGACCGGAGGCGAACCTTGACTTGCTCGTGAGCTGGAATGTCGCTGAAACGCATCGTTCGTAAAAACTGCTGTAGCTTTGAATGCTGAATTAATTCAGATTCAAAGCTACAACAAATTTCGGACTTGACCAAACATCCGACATCAGCATGCATCGATTAATTCAGATATACCTTGTATCTGTCACTTCGATGCGGTCATCAGTAGTAATCAGCCATGGAGCGCCGGTGGGGATCTCGAGCGAGACAACCTCGTTTGCTGTCATATGCAACAACAGCATGGCAAGTCCACGAAGGCTGTTGCCATGAGCTGAGATCAGTATGGTCGAACAGTTTTTGAGTCGAGGCACAATCACCTCTTCCCAACATGAGCGCACTCGCGCAATGGTGTCCTGCAGAGATTCGGACACAGGCAATTCGTCACGGGTAAGCGAAGCATAACGAGGATCATTCCCGGGGTATCGGGGGTCGTCAGGAGTGAGCACGGGAGGCATAACGTCAAATGACCTGCGCCACTCATGAACAAGTTTGGCGCCATACTTTTCTGCAGTCTCGGACTTGTCGAGTCCCTGAAGGGCGCCATAATGCCGTTCATTCAGATGCCAATCCTTCACGACAGGTACCCACATGCGGTCGATCTGATCAGCCACAATCTCCAGGGTAGTAATCGCCCGGCGCAGATAGGATGTGAAATAATACTCCGGCTTAAGACCGGCTACCAGTATCTTACGTCCGGCCTCGCGCGCCTCAGCGCGACCTTTTTCGGAAAGAGGAACATCGGTCCACCCGGTGAACCGGTTTTCAAGGTTCCACTGGCTTTGGCCATGGCGAAGCAGTATGATTTGTTTCATAATTATGCGTATTGTTGTTTAAGTAGTTACAAAATCCCAACAATCCCCAAAGCTGATTTGTTGGGCAAAAAGACATATAATTATTACCTTTGCAGCCTGACGGGGAGTACCCGCTGCAGTCAAGACAAAAACGATGAACGACCATACACTAACATTACGCGCCCTTAACGCGCTCGGCATACAATCACTGCTACCACATCAGGAGCAAATGCTCCAGCTTGCTTCCGAGTCACGCAATATCGTGATGACATCACCTACCGGAACGGGCAAGACACTCGCATTTACGCTCAATGTGATCCGTTCTATGGTCTCAGGTGCACCTGGCCCTCAGACAATGGTCATAGTGCCGTCTCGAGAGCTGGCTTTGCAGGTTGGCGAGGTTATGCGACGCATCGGCTCACCCGATTATAAGGTGACCACATGTTACGGAGGGCATCCCTTTGCCGAAGAACAACGCTCTCTTGAAGCAGGTACCGACATAGTGGTGTCGACTCCAGGGCGCATGCTGGACCACATCACCCGATCCAGGATTGATCCACGCGCCGTGCGTTTCCTGGTGCTTGACGAATATGACAAATCACTGGAGCTTGGCTTTTCTGAAGAGATGGGCCGGATATTACGGCGCTTGCGCTCCCTGCGCCGGATAGTGCTGACTTCGGCTACCAAAATAGAAGAATGGCCCGAATGGCTCAACCCCGGCAATTACATAAGTGTGTCATGCTCGCCTACCGGAGACAGCGACAAATTGCAACCAAAAATCGAAGTGGTGGAGATTCCATCATATGACAAGGACAAATTGGCCGTACTCGACAACACACTTATGGAACTCTATCCTGAGCGAACCGTAGTGTTTGTCAATCACAGGGAAAGTGCGGAACGGGTGGCCACATTCCTCCAAAAGCGAGGCTACAGTGTTTCGCTTTACCATGGAGGACTTGAACAGCTCGACCGGGAGAATGCCCTGGAGAAATTCGTCAATGGATCTGCACCGGTGCTTATTACCACAGATCTCGGGGCACGCGGGCTGGACATCATGGATGTTGCCAATGTGATACATTACCACATGCCTGTGTCTGGCCAGGCATGGACCCACCGGAACGGGCGCACGGGGCGCATGGGCCGCAAAGGCACTGCCTATGTCATAGTGTCGGAAAATGACAGTGTACCCGAATACGTTCAGTCTACCCGTACATGGAATCCGCCCATGGCACCAGAAGTCCAAAAGCCCTCCAGGCCGACAGTCACTACCCTGTGGATTGGGGCGGGTAAAAAAGACAAAATCTCACGCGGTGATATCGTTGGGTTCCTAACCAAGGTGGCTTCTGTGCCATCGGACGCTATCGGACATATTGCATTACGTGATCACAATGCTTTAGTAGCTGTGAGCGCATCATTGGCCGGGGGAGTGATTGCGGTTTCAAAGGAAAACAAACTGAAGGGGCACAAGGTACGCATAAGTGTGCTGTAGTCACTGGCAGCTCATCCCGGAAGGGAATTGAGGCGCTGCATCAGGTAGGCATCCACATACCCGGTGCTTCGCCTCAACCATGAACGCAATCTGCCATAATGCCTGAAGCCGCACTTTTCAAAAAGGCGTATGGAAGCTTCATTGTCGGCTCCCACTGTAGCCCACAATTGATGCAATCCGAGACGTTCGAATGCATAAGAGCATATTATGCCCAGTGCCCTGGTTCCATATGACCGTCGAGCCCATCGACTGTCGATCAGTATGCCTACGGCCGCCCTTCGGTGCACAGGATCAAAATCAGTCAGGTCGACAGTGCCCACAGTCTCACCGGTCGATGAAACTGTAACCATCAGGCGCAATTGCTTGTCGACATATATATCAGCCACATACGATTCAATGTATCTGGCCAGCAAATCCCGCGAAAAAGGTGCAATCGCCGGGCCGGCATCCCACAGATCCGTGTCGTTTTCCCAGCGGTAAATCAAATCAAGGTCGTAGGGCTCAAGGGCCCGTAATTCGATTGTACCGTCACTCAGAAGAGGCATAATTCATTTATTTAGTCAGTCACAGAAAGTATCGGCAAAGGGCAGGCGTCGTTCAAGCGAACGCACGAGTGTAAGCTCATCGGTATACTCTATCTCATTGCCAACCGCCACGCCCCTTGCTATCTGGGTGACAGTTAGATCGGTCCGACCAATCGCCGACAGTTGCCCGTAAATATAGAAATTTGTGGTGTCGCCATCCATTGTCGCGCTGAGTGCGAGAATCACTTCCTTGACATCATCCTTGCGGCATCTATCAACGAGAGAGTCTATTTCCAGCATCGAAGGGCCCACACCATCCATGGGAGAAATCAGTCCACCGAGCACATGATATACTCCCTGGAACTGGCCAGTATTCTCAAACACCATCACATCCTTTACATTCTCCACCACACATACCGTCGAATGATCGCGATGGGTCGAAGCACATATCGGACAAACGTCATCCTGACTTATATTATGGCACGTCGAACAATACCTTATGTTATGGCGCATGTCAATTATGGCACGCCCTAAGGCGTCTGCCATCTGGGGATCCTGCCGAAGAATGTGCAGTGCGAGCCTCAAGGCTGTCTTACGGCCAATACCGGGCAGCCGAGAGAGCTCCGACACGGCTCCTTCGAGCCACTTGGATGAAAACTCTTGTTGCATACTACAAATATAGGCATTCTTTTCGGTATGCGCACTTTCACCAATGTAGTTTTTCAATGAATGGCTGCATTTACACCATGTCCATTCAACAATTTCACGTTCCAAGCATTATAAGAATATAATTTCAGAGGGATTGCTTATGCTTACCACACGCACACTACGAATAATGCTCATATTGATGTTGGCATTGCCGGCTGGTTTGCCGGCAATGGAGGCCGACAGCATGCATGTTACAGTCGCCTCTGACACCTGCATGATGTCGGACCGTCCGCGCAAAAACATCATAAAAAGAATCATCGACTATTTTGGGAAAGCCAATGTACCCCGCACCGATGGCAAGCTCGACATATCATTTATCGGAGGACCCCACTATTCATCCGATGTAGGATTTGGTCTTGCGGTATTGGCCAGCGGACTATATGGACATGTCGTTTCGGACAGTGTCACCGGTCGCTCAATCCAGTCGGAAACTTCATTATTTCTTGATGTTTCGACCACGGGATTTGTCAGTGTGGGGTCCAGAGGAACGCATGTGTTCGCAAACGAAGACAAACGTATCGACTATAACCTCAATTTCTCCAATTTTCCGCAAAAATACTGGGGAATTGGATATGAGAACGCCATACACAAAGACAACTTCTCCAAATACGACGAGGTGTCTCTGAGTCTTGAGGCAAGTATGTCGTTCAGACTTTGGAAACAGCTTTATATAGGTCCATCCCTGGACATCAGGTGGATTAATGCCAACAAGGTGCGCGAGCGCTCAATATGGAATCAGGACAATGACTTCCACATGGCCGTGGTCGGAGTGGGCGCAACACTGAGCTACGACACCCGCAACAGCATCACCGCTCCCTCCAAAGGATCATATATCACACTGGAACAACGTATCTATCCTTCTTTCCTGGGCAATGGCGACCATCACTTCTTCATCATAGACATGGCCATCAACAAGTACGCGCCATTGTGGAGGAGCGCATCCATCGCAGGACGTTTACATGCCGCAGTCACTTGGGGTGAGACACCATGGTGCATGCTGCCGACATTCGGCAATGGGGGAGACATGCGTGGATACTATCCGGGGAGATACCGCGACCAAAATGAAATGAACGTAACAGTCGAGCTTCGACAGCACATATGGAAACGGTCCGGAATTGTGGTGTGGGCAGGCGCCGGAACAGTGTTCAGCCGTCTGAGCTCACTCACGTTCAAACATGTTCTCCCCAACGTCGGCCTTGGGTATAGGTGGGAGTTCAAACGCAATTCAAATGTCAGGGTCGACTTTGGCATAGGCAAAGGCGAAACCGGTTTTGTATTCAACATAAATGAGGCATTCTGACATGACATACTGCAACAATACGAGAACCGGAAGTGCAATAAAACTTCCGGTGCCGGAAATATTACTCTTTTGGGTAGTGCTGGCCACCCTGCTGCCCAATATAATCCTTGCATTTACCGAACATATGTCTCCGGCGCAGTCAGCTACGAACATACTGCTCCCAGGAGGTGTATATTTGCTCCTGATGAGCCTGAGCAGCCATATATGCCGGAGCGTGCTGTGGATGTTTCCACTGACATTCCTTGCGGCTTTTGAGTTTGTTCTTCTCAATATTTTCAAGCGCTCGGTCATAGCCGTGGATATGTGGCTCAATCTTGCCACGACCAACAGCGCAGAGGTAGGCGAACTGCTTGGCAATCTGCTACTGCCACTCATAGGAGTGGCTATACTGTATGCCGCGCCCATGGCGATAGCGCTTATAGGATACAAACGGGACTGGCGGCTGAACGATGGCCTGCTTCATATGACACGATTCATCTCCGCATGCATATTGTTTGCAGGAGCGGTTACTTTTGCGGTTTCCTTTTACGGCCAGCGGCGTTTCCGACCCCTGCACGACATATTTCCGGTGAATGCCGTTACAAACTGTATCATGGCTTTCAATCGCTTTGAAGCCTCTGAGAGGTACCCTGTCACCTCATCAGCTTACAGGCACAATGCCACTTACGAATGGAAGGGCAGCAGTGACCCTGTGATCATAGTGGTAATAGGCGAGACTTCCCGTGCCGACAATTGGCAACTGGCAGGATATAACCGACCAACCAATCCCCGCCTTTCCGGACTGGATGGTCTGTTTTTCTACAGCCACACCTTCAGCGAATCGAACACGACTCACAAGAGTGTGCCAATGCTTTTGTCGCCAGTGAACGCAGTTACATTTGCTGACTCCCTCAATCATGTAAAGAGCCTGATCTCGGCTTTTGGCGAGGCTGGTTACCGCACGGCTTTCTACTCGGCACAACAACGTAATCACTCCTACATTGACTATATGGGAAAGGAGGCCGACTGTTGCGAATTTTTGATTGAGAGTACGGATGTTACCGATGAGTCAGGCAATCGTGACAAGCTGCTGATACAGCGTGTGCGCTCTCGGCTTTCGTCAAGTACTGGTCCTGAGTTAATGGTGCTGCACACCTACGGATCACATTACAAATATACCGACCGATATCCGGCTGCTTCAGCCATATTCAAGCCCGATGGGCCGCTCGACACCGGGAAGGACAATCGCCCCGTGCTTATAAACGCATACGACAACACAATCGTACGCACCGATTCCGTGCTCAGCGCTATTGCATGCGAGCTGTCAGCTACCAATAGGCCGGGAGCCATAATCTATGCCAGTGACCATGGCGAAGATATTTATGATGATGAACGCGGTCTCTTCCTGCACGCATCACCCGTGCCGTCGTACATGCAGCTGCATGTGCCGATGCTGGTGTGGCTCTCGCAGGCATATCGTGACACCGATACAGTTCTTGCCGCAAATCTTGCCGCAAACTGTGACAAGGATGTTTCTTCAAGCCGTTCGATGTACCACACGGCTCTATCGTTAGGCAAAGTATGCACTACCGATTATGACGACAAGGCATCGCTGACATCCGCCTCATATACCGATGCGGAACGACTTTATCTCACGGACCGCAATGAGGCCGTCACCTACACGGAAGCCGGGTTTGGCCCATTGGATTTCAATATGCTTGGTAGTCATCAGAAATCAGACTGCCATTCCATGACTTCTCCGGTTTGCAACCATCTTCTGACATTGATCAGCCGCTGATTGGACGATCCTCTGAAGAGGAGGGATGTGTCGCGCAAGCGTTGTACGAACGGGCCATCAACGAGAACATCTATCCACTTGAGCACCTCTCTCATGGATTCATTTGCCAGCACTTCTTCAAACCTGAAGCCCGTGTATACCCATATGTTCATATTATACTGGAGCTTAATCCTACGGCACGCCTCGGACAGGGCCTGGGACTGCAGCATTGGGTCTCCGCCTGAAAAAGTAACGTTCATTGACAACGACGCAAGCCGGCTGCATAGATCCTCAACTGTGACATCGCTACCAAGGGTACTGTCCCATGACTGCGGATTATGGCATCCCGGACATTGATGTGTACATCCGCTAAGATAAACCGAAGAGCGCAAGCCTGGCCCATCTACCGATGTACCCTCGACAATGTCGAGCACACGCAACATATACATTCTGGAAATTCACTTGTGAATGATGCGGTCATTTAATTCGGCAAGTTTCGCCTTGTTCCACCGGTCGGTAGTGCCCACAAGGTATCCCGTTATGCGTTGAAGCTTGTCTATTTTATCCGAGCCACAGCAAGGACACTTGTCCAGCTCTGCTGAAGCATCCTCATAGCCGCATTCCATACAGCGGTTACGGTTGTGGTTCACCGAGCAATATCCGATATTGTATCGGTCCATCAGATCCACGATGTCGGCTATTGCCTCGGGATTGTGAGTGGCGTCGCCATCGATTTCCACATAGAATATGTGACCGCCGCGAGTGAGGTCGTGGTATGGAGCCTCAATTCGGGCCTTATGGGCAGGCGAACAGTGGTAGTACACCGGGACGTGGTTGGAATTGGTGTAGTAGATTTTGTCTGTAATACCCTTTATTTCTCCAAACTGACGACGGTCGGCGGCCGTGAACTTTCCGGAAAGGCCTTCTGCTGGGGTGGCAAGCACGGAATAATTATGGCCATATCTTTCAGAAAATTCATTTGCGCGGTCGCGCATGTAGGTCACTATCCGCAGCCCAAGCTCCTGAGCCTCATCCGATTCGCCATGGTGCTTGCCTATCAGTGCCACCAGACACTCGGCAAGACCGATGAAACCTATACCGAGTGTGCCCTGGTTTATAACTGATTCGATGGTCTGGTCCGGCGACAGGTTTTCACAACCATTCCAAAGTTTGGACATCAGAAGAGGAAATTGCTTGACAAGTGCTGTTTTCTGGAAGTTGAAACGGTCGTCAAGCTGACGTGCCGTAATCTCGAGCACCTCGTCGAGGCGGGCAAAGAACCGTGCAACGCGTTCTTCAACATCCGTCACATCCATAAGTTCAAGCGCTATACGGACGATGTTTATGGTCGAGAAACTTATATTACCGCGTCCAACTGATGTCTTGTCGCCAAACCTGTTCTCAAACACTCGTGTGCGGCATCCCATTGTGGCCACCTCATAAAGATATCGTTCGGGGTCAGATGCATCCCACTTCTCATGCTGATTAAATGTGGCATCGAGATTGACAAAGTTTGGGAAAAAACGTCGGGCCGTAACCTTGCATGCAAGCTTGTAAAGGTCGTAGTTGGGATCGCCGGGAAGATAGCTCACACCGCGTTTCTTTTTCCATATCTGAATTGGGAAAATTGCGGTTGCTCCATTGCCAACGCCCTCATAAGTGGATTGGAGAAGCTCACGCATCACACAACGCCCCTCGGCCGATGTATCGGTTCCATAATTTATAGAACTGAACACCACCTGATTACCACCACGCGAGTGAATTGTATTCATATTATGGATAAAGGCCTCCATCGACTGGTGGACACGGCTTACGGTCTTGTTAATCGCATGCTGAAGGAGCCGGTCATCCCCGTCAAGGCCCTCGAGAGGTTTCTTGAGGTAATCATCGAGTTTCACATTGTATAGATGACTGAGGTCACGCCCCGACAACTCCTCCAAGGTGCGCAACTCTTCGATGAATGAAGACCGTACGAAAGGAGCCAGATAAAAGTCAAAGGCCGGGATGGCCTGCCCGCCATGCATCTCATTCTGTGCTGTTTCGAGCGATATGCACGAAATTATGCTGGCAGTCTCGATTCGTTTGGCCGGACGCGACTCACCGTGTCCGGCTATGAAGCCATAACTCAGAATCTTATTGAGTGGATGCTGGACACATGTAAGGCTCTTGGTGGGATAATAGTCCTTGTCGTGGATATGCAGGTAACCCCGGCGAACAGCATCACGTACCTCGGCCGACAAGAGATAATCATCGACAAACGGCTTTGTGGTCTCGCTGGCAAATTTCATCATCATTCCGGCTGGGGAGTCGGTGTTCATATTGGCGTTTTCACGAGTGATGTCGCTGTTCTTAGCCTCTATGATCTCAAGAAAGATGTCACGTGTCTTAGCCTGGCGGGCTATACTTCGCTGGTCACGGTATGCAATGTAGCGCTTTGCTACCTCCTTACGCGAACTTTTCATCAACTCAAGCTCCACTCGGTCCTGAATAGCTTCAACGCTCATGCTGTGGTCGCCTGTGGCGCCGATGCGGTCGGCGATGCGCTGTATGAGCCCCTCGTCTTCTCCGAGCTCGGTCTGCAACATTGCCTTGCGTATCGCGGCTTTTATCTTCTCTTCGTTATAGCCAACTACGCGGCCATCTCGTTTAATCACTGTCGTTATCATGGGGAGTGTTATGCTGAGAAAATGGTTTTTTGTATTTTGGGGGGTGGGGTACGTTACACGTGTCAAATGGCACAAACCGTCTTTGTGAAGATTGTCTGTCTCGTTTGACGGCACAAAGGTACGATAACCGTTTTACCCTACAAAATTTTCAACATGAAAAATTTAGATTAAGACGAAGAATTCTGTTTTGGAAAACTTTTGACACCTTCAAAAAATATTAAAACATTGTACATCAATAATATATACTTTAAAACCGGAAAACATCACACCAAAAAAGCGCAAACAAAATAACCAGCATGGATTATTTAAGAACCAAGTATCACGCCCAAACGCACATCATATTTCCTTTGTTGATTGATGTTTGCACGTTAGAGAATTAATAGGTAACTTTGCGAGCAACGAATGACATCCTATAATCCTACAAGCATGAAAGTACTTTTGATAAACGGGTCGCCACGACGTGACGGCAACACCCATATGGCACTCACTGAAGTAGCCAATAGCCTACAAGCCGGCGGCGTACAAGCCGAGATCTACTGGATAGGCAACAAGCCAGTGCAGGGATGCATAGCTTGCGGCAAATGCAAGCAACTCGGACGGTGTGTGTTCAAAGATGACTTATATGAGGGTATCCGCGCCCATGTAGAAAATGGGATTGACGGTCTTATAATAGGGTCGCCCACATATTATGCTGGTCCGGCCGGATCATTATGCGCCATTCTTGACCGCGTGTTCTACTCTCTGGGGGCAAAGCTTCAATTTAAGCCTGCCGCTTCCGTAGTGGTGGCCCGACGAGGTGGAGCCAGCACTACATATGACCGTCTGAACAAGTACTTCACAATACTAAACATGCCCGTTGTGTCGTCACAGTACTGGAACATGGTCTATGGAGCCCTTCCAGGTGAAGTCTCCAAGGACGGGGAGGGGATGCAGACCATGCGCACCCTCGGAGCCAATATGGCATGGCTTATCAAGGGCATCGCCCACGAACCCCATCCCAAGCCAGAGCAGCCAGTAGTCCGGACAAACTTTATCAGATAATGACAATGGGGACAATAGCCATTAGGGAAATCAAGGCTTCCGATAGCCTTGATTATCTCTGGATGGAGCATCTGCTCACCGAATCCTTTCCAAGCGATGAGTACCGCGACCTCACCCAATTACGAGATTACACCGATACACTTGACATATTTCACTGCTGTGTGATTGAGAAGGAGGGTACACCCGTGGGGCTGCTCAACTATTGGGACTTCGGGGCATGGGTATATGTGGAACATTTCGCCACACTTCCTTCGCTCCGAGGGACAGGCATAGGAGCGCGGGTCCTGAGCCTGTTCAATGAATCTGGTACAACCGTTCTTGAGGTAGAGCTTCCCACGGACGAAATGTCATGTCGCAGGATAGGATTTTACCGCCGTTCCGGATTTGAAGTCATGGATGGGGAATATATCCAGCCAGCCTATAAGCCAGGCAGCTCACCGTTACCGATGAAGATCATGAGCCGTGGACACAGCTATGCCACGAGCTTCGAAGATATTGTGCACACCCTGCACAGCAAAGTCTACGGTCTGAACCACTTCACTGAATCCACACCCTCGATAGCCGATATATGATTCATCACGGACTCCAGCTCGCCATATGAGTGCACGCCGAAAGAGATACGGCATTCCACTATGGAATCCACTGTGGATGTATTGAAGCTGTCAAGGGTAAGGTGCAGAGTGTTGGTAATGCAGTCCACAAGGTCGATGAACAGATGATAGCGGTCGACTGCTATAACAACAACCTCCACGGGGTAGATGGTATTGTCAGCTTTAAAGTCAACTGATACGATAGCATCGCCATACTGGGAGGCAAGCTTCACTGCTATAGGACAATTTCGTGTATGGAGGATGATGTTGTCATCACGGTCCTTAAATCCGACCACCTCTTCTCCAGGAATCGGCATACAATCTTGACATCGCATATATGCAGGCTTAGGCATAGAAGCAAGACACGCGCCAATCTCCCGCTTGGCCTTGTAAGTGACAACAGCATCGAGCCAGTCTTGTCTGGGTGAGCACTCATCGGATGTAAACACCTCCACCACATCGCCACGCCGCAAACGTGCTTTAATCGAAGACAAGAATCCATTTACGCGAGCATATTTAGCGTGGCATGCCATTGCAGGATTTACCTCATAAGCAAAATCAAGAACGATAGCCTTCTGGGGCATGACCACCTCTTTGCCATCCGAAGTGAATGTCATTATGTCGTCATTATAGAATGATGTCACCACCTTTTCAATATAGTCAGCCCCAAGCTGACCGCCTCGGCTGATATCGCGCAGCACGCCCTTGAACTTCTCTATCCAACGCTCGATTTTATCATCGGTGCGCCTGGCTATGCATCCGAGCTGCGAGTCGCGCACCATCCGGCGGCTACTGATATGTACTTCCTGCCATCTTCCGAAATCGGCCAGAAGTTTCACATGGAAACTTTGATAGCCATTTTCTTTCGGGATATCGATGTAATTGGATATACCACCAGGCTTCTCCTTGAATCGATCAGTGAGGATTGAATAAATCTTGAGAGCCATGTCCTTATCCGAAATATCCTCCCTCGATTCAAAGATAACCTCCGTGAAATGTCTATATTTAAGATGGTTGAAGTCATCACCATACTTATTCATCTTACGCCATACACTGTATGGTTTACGATATTCTGTGAAAACTTCGACACTAATCCCGGCCTCGTCCAAAGTCTGTTGAATGAGCGACCGGAATTTTCCGAGGCGTTCGCGCTGAGCGCTCTCATCCATGGCAATGAGCCGGGCTATCTCCTCATATTCATGCGGGCAACGGAATCGGAATCCGAGATTTTCAAGCTCCGTCTTCACATGATAGAAACCAAGTCTATTGGCAAGCGGGGCATAGAAATAGTCTGTCTCTCCGGCTATCTTCATCTGCTTGTCGGGACGCATCGAGGAAAGGGTGCGCATGTTGTGAAGGCGGTCGGCAAGCTTGACGAGCAGGGCGCGTATGTCGTATTGCACGGAGTCGAGTATCTGCTTATAATTATCCACCTGCCGTGATGCGTCATAGTGATCCTTTTTAGTTTTGGTGACCACCTTTACAAGAAAAGCGACATCGTTTCCGAATTGAGTCCGGATATCTTCAATAGTATAAGACGTGTCCTCCACCACATCGTGCAGGAATGCCGTTATCACCGCATCGGGACCGAGCATGAGTTCATCGGCCGCTATGGAAGCCACCGCTATGGGATGCAGAATATATGGCTCACCTGTTTTACGCCGCTGTGTGGCGTGGGCCTTTCGAGCAAGCATGAAGGCAGCCCGTATTCGCTGCATGTCGTATGGCGACACCCGTTTCTCCATCGAGCGGAACACGTGGTCGGCACGCTCCATAATTATTTCGTCATAGTCCGGACTCATTGGCATTACTATTTAGGAACGGTAAAATTAGATGAAGTTTTTCAATCGAGCAAAGAATCCGCTAAGAAACCGGCATACACAACGCATGGTTTATGAATCCCGTATGAAACCGAGCCTAAAAAAAGCCAAACCCATTTGTCGATTACGAATATAATCCCTAACTTTGCCGACACGACAAAGGGGTGCCCTCGGCGGCTGAGATTCATACCCTACGAACCTGATGCGGATAATGCCGCCGAAGGGATTGTTGGAAGATTACCGTATGTCAGAAGCCTGGCGCATCTTTTTTTGTCGGACAACATAACTACTCCCGAGAATTAGCCAGACCGAGATTCATGTCATACAAGAAATACATTCCCGTCCTTTCCATTGCAGGCTCCGACTCTTCAGGCGGTGCGGGCATTCAGGCCGATATAAAAACGATGTCGGCTCTGGGTACATATGCAATGACGGCCATAACGGCCATAACGGCCCAGAACACCACTGGCGTCACAGCCATAGAGCAGCTCAGCCCTGCCATTGTAGAAGCCCAGATCGACACCGTGTATGCCGACATCACTCCGCTCGCTATAAAGATAGGTATGTTGGGCACAGACGCCACGGCCCATACAGTGTACACAGCACTCCGACGACACAAAGCCACGAATATAGTGCTTGACCCAGTCCTTAAATCGACAAGCGGTTCCACGCTATCAGATGATGATGCCATCGGAATCATTATGACTGAATTAATGCCGTTATGTACCGTTGCCACACCAAACCTGACAGAGGCCCGCAGGCTCACTGGCATTATGAGCGACACCCCCGAGCGGTACTCTGATTCAGAGCTTCGCCACATAGCCTCCTGTCTCCTTCAAACCGGCGCTGGTGCAATAGTGATTACCGGTGTCAAGTCGATGACTTCACCCGGCACGCTGTCGGACATAGTGTACACACCTGAAGGTGCCCCTGACGGAACAGCTATTCGCACACAAGAGATAAGCACTTCAAACACCCATGGCACAGGATGTACACTTTCATCCGCCATAGCATCATACCTAGCTCGGGGATACAACGTAATGGCAGCCATTGCCGAGGCAAACAACTATGTCCACAGAGCCATATCCAGCGGTATGAATGTGGCCACCGGTAAGGGTCACGGGCCTGTAAATCATTTCTTCAACCCCATATCAACTATTACCATATGACCATAACAATCAATGACAAACCATATATATTGCCTGGAGGCTCGACACTCAATGACGCACTCATTCTGGCCGGGATAGCAGCCTCGGGCATAGCTACGGCTGTCAATGGTGAGGTGATACCTTCCCCCTCACGCTCCACCCACAAACTTAACGAAGGTGACCGCATATTGATTATCAAAGCATTTTACGGTGGCTGACAACCTCCATAAAAAAAAGCGGTTGATTGCCATAGCCATTACGCCATTCACTCCAGCGCCATCACATGCAGCGCGAATTGTGGAGCTTTTGACAAATGGATATGACTATGTGCACGTTCGCTATCCCGAAGCAAGTCCCGATACGACGGCAAGCATAATTAATGCTGTCCCAACCGGATTGCGAAGCCGCATTACCGTACACGACAACTTCGAAGCATTGGCAGCCGAAGGAATAGGGGGCATACACCTAAATAGGCGCAATCCTGCTGCCCCTCCGGGGTGGAAAGGGCGTGTGAGCCTGAGCGCGCACAGCCTGGAAGAGGTGGCCGAAGCAGGTGAGGGGTTTGCTTACGTCACACTTAGCCCTGTGTATCCGAGCATATCAAAGTCGGATTATGTCCCGTTGTGCGACTTGTTAGGGTCGCTCGCACGGTTACCGAACCGACAGGTCAGGGTAGTGGCGCTTGGAGGAGTGACACCCGATCGCATTGCAGAAATCGAAATGGCTGGGTTTGACGGATACGCCATGTTAGGTGCCATTGACTGGACATGAAACCAACTACCACCGTTCTGAACTAAAAATATACTCAATAATATGTTGCAATTCATAACTAATCCATCCGACCTTTACTCCATTCCCGAGGAGGTGCAGATGGCACTCGAAGGAGGATGCCGCTGGATTCAGCTGCGGATGAAAGAGGCTACCGATGAAGAAATACGGGAGGTGGCCACAGAGATAATACCCCTGTGCCGCGAGAACCATGCGTTCCTCGTGATAGACGACCGCGTGGAGCTGGCACGTGACCTGGGCGTACACGGAGTACATCTGGGCAAAAACGACATGCCTCCCGCACAGGCAAGAGAACTACTTGGGCCGGAGGCTATTATAGGTGTAACGGCCAACACTGCAGCCGACATTATTGCATTGCGCGGATTAGACGTGGATTATGTTGGATTAGGCCCATTCCGCTACACTACCACCAAGTCTAATCTATCGCCGGTACTGGGACTGGACGGATATAGGTCCATAGTGACCGAGGTCCGTGCAGCAGGCATAACACTTCCTCTGGTGGCCATCGGTGGAATCACAGCCGATGATCTAAGCGCACTCATGGACACAGGAGTAAACGGAGTGGCAGTATCGGGAGCCATCATCACAGCTCACGACCCAGTGGAATATACCAGAAAATGTTTGGAAATCCTAACAAAATGAAAGATATACTCACAATTGGCTCATACGAGTTCACATCGCGACTATTTGTCGGAACTGGCAAATTTGCCTCCAACCGCCTCATGTACGATTCCATTGTAGCTTCTGGATCAGAGATGATAACACTGGCTATGAAAAGAATCGACATGGAACATGACGATAGCGACGACATGCTGGCACACATAGACCGCACCCGCGTGCAGTTACTGCCCAATACATCCGGCGTACGTGATGCACGGGAGGCAGTTCTGGCCGCTAAGCTTGCACGCGATATTTTTGGGACAGAATTTATCAAACTTGAGATCCACCCTGACCCCAAGTATCTGCTGCCTGACCCAATCGAGACCCTCCGTGCAACAGAAGAACTGGCTAAGTTGGGATTTACCGTGCTCCCGTACATCCAGGCCGATCCTGTCCTGTGCAAGCGCCTTGAGGAAGTAGGGACAGCAGCAGTGATGCCTTTGGGTGCTCCCATTGGCACGAATCTCGGGCTGCGCACACGTGACATGCTTGAGATAATCATTGCCGAATCCAATGTCCCGGTTGTGATTGACGCCGGAATTGGAGCACCATCGCAAGCTGCTGAAGCAATGGAAATGGGAGCAGACGCCGTGTTGGTGAACACTGCCATTGCTGTGGCTGGCGATCCTGTGGAGATGGCCAAAGCCTTCCGCGACGCCACAGCTGCCGGACGCCGCGCTTATATGGCGGGACTGGGCACGGTGGCATCAGAATCAGCTCCAGTGGCATCAGCCTCAAGTCCGCTCACATCATTTCTGGACTGATCAAGAAACATAGCCAGTATCATAAACCACAACGACAATGAAAATAGATAATATCGACCTGCATTCATATCCCGGATCCGATAAAGTTTACCTCCCGGGAAAAATTCATCCCCAATTACGAGTGGGCATGCGCAAAATATCGCTTACTCCCACAGTAAAAATCGAGGGAGAGTCACGCATAATGACCGAAAACGACCCGGTATATGTATATGACACAAGCGGCGCATACACCGACCCTGAGACCACCATAGACATCAACAGGGGCTTGGATAGAATCCGCGAGGGCTGGATAGCAGCCGACGACAACATAGAACAGCTCCCCGGCATCACATCTGAATACGGAAGAGAACGGGAGGCCGACAACACCCTCGATTCGATACGTTTTGCCAACAGACATGCCCCTCGCCGTGCCAAAGAGGGAAAATCCATAACCCAAATGGCACGTGCACGCCGAGGCGAAATCACACCGGAAATGGAGTATGTGGCGATACGCGAAAACATGAACAACGCAGCACTTGGCATCAAAAGCTACATCACGCCGGAGTTTGTACGTGATGAGATAGCAGCCGGCCGCGCCGTACTGCCCGCCAATATCAACCATCCTGAATCCGAGCCGATGATCATAGGACGTAACTTCCTGGTTAAGCTCAACACCAACATAGGAAATTCAGCCTTATCATCCGGTATCGAGGAGGAGGTTCAGCAAGGCCGTGTGGAGCTGCTACTGGGGCGGTGACACACTGATGGACCTCTCCACCGGCGACAACATCCACGAGACACGCGAATGGATTATCCGCAACTGCCCGGTACCGGTGGGGACCGTTCCCGTCTATCAGGCACTTGAGAAAGTGAACGGAAGCGTCGAGGATCTTACTTGGGAAATCTACCGCGACACCCTCATCGAACAGGCCGAGCAGGGTGTAGACTATTTCACCATCCATGCCGGTGCTCTCCGCGCCCATGCCGACATGATAGGCGAACGTCTCACGGGAATAGTATCGCGCGGTGGATCAATCATGACCCGCTGGGCCGTACTCCACGGTGAGGAGAACTTCCTCTACACCCACTTTGACGAGATTTGCGAGATACTGGCCCGCTATGATGTGGCTGTGTCGCTTGGCGACGGACTCCGTCCCGGCTCGATACACGATGCCAACGACCGCTCGCAGTTCCTCGAACTCGATGTGCTCGGCGAGCTCACCGAAAAAGCATGGCAACATGGCGTGCAAGTGCTCATCGAGGGCCCAGGCCATGTGCCCATGCACAAGATACGCGAGAATATGGACCGCGAGATGGAAAAATGCCATGAAGCACCATTCTATACCTTCGGCCCGCTCACTACAGACATCGCACCTGGCTACGACCACATAACATCGGCGATAGGCGCCGCCCAAATCGCTTGGATGGGTACGGCCATGATATGCTATGTTACCCCCAAAGAGCATCTGGCGCTACCAAATCTTGAGGATGTGCGCAATGGAGTTATCACATACAAAATCGCAGCCCATGCCGCCGACCTGGCCAAGGGACATCCTGGAGCACAGGTGCGCGACGACGCCATGAGCAAGGCCCGCTTTGAGTTCCGCTGGAAGGACCAGTTCAACCTCTCGCTCGACCCCGCCCGGGCGCGCCAGTATTATGTCGAGAGCCACAAGGACGACGACCACTTCTGCACCATGTGCGGCCCCAACTTCTGTGCCATGCGCATTTCGCAGTCTGTAATGTCGGACTGTGCCAAATAGTCCCGGATGATGTTTTACGACGAACTGAAAAAGTACTCATGGGAAGAGACCACTGAGGCCATAGCGTCAAAGACTTCGGCCGATGTAGAGCGCGCACTGCGCAAACGACGGCTCGATATCGATGACTTCATGGCCCTGATATCGTCGGCCGCCACGCCCTATATAGAGCAGATGGCCGCGCTCTCGCGCCACTATACTCTTGAGCGGTTTGGCCGAACCATCTCGCTATATATCCCCATGTACGTGTCCAACGCATGTACCAACCACTGCGTGTATTGCGGGTTTAACCACCACAATCCACTCGAACGTGTCACGCTCACAATGGAGCAAGTGCGAGCTGAGTGTGAAGCCATTCGCGAACTTGGGCCATTTGAGAATCTGCTGGTGGTATCCGGCGAGTTCCCGACCCTCAACGGCGTGGACTATCTGGAAAAGGTGCTGCATGTAGCCCGGCCATACTTCAACAATCTCACCATTGAGGCCATGCCTATGCGCGAACGCGACTATAAGCGACTGACCGAGAGCGGTCTCAATGGAGTGGTTTGCTTTCAGGAAACATACAACGAAAAATCATATTCCACATTCCATCCACGCGGCATGAAGTCAATTTTCTCATGGCGAGTAAACGGCTTTGACCGCATGGGGATGGCAGGCGTACATAAAATAGGCATGGGAGTGCTCATAGGGTTAGACCCTGAATGGCGAACCGATGTGGTGATGATGGCCCGCCATTTGCTGTATTTGCGACGCAAATACTGGCGCACAAGATACAGCATCAACTTCCCGCGCATGTGTCCGGCCGAAGGGGGCTACGAGCCGAATATCGTACTTACTGACCGACAGCTGGCCCAGCTCACATTTGCTTTCCGCATATTTGACCATGATGTCGATATAAGTTATTCCACCCGTGAATCGGCCACCCTTCGCGACCATATGATGAGCCTTGGTGTCACATCCATGAGCGCCGGGAGCCGCACCGAGCCTGGAGGATACCGTTCCACGCCGGATGCGCTTGAGCAATTTGAGATCACCGACAGCCGTTCACCTGCCGAGGTCTCAGCATCAATCCGGGCCCACGGCTACGAAGCTGTATGGAAAGACTGGGACAAAGTATTTGACTGACTGATGCCCCGCCATTGACCTTCAGAGGTGAATGGCGGGGCATTTTTTGTTCTACTACTTGTTTTTGTGAGCCATTCAATGTGCGTGGTATGAAACAAATTGCGTAAATTCGCGTCATATATAGAGTAAATCTCAACATGCCAACATTACCACATTATAAACGACATGAAGTTTAACTTAAAAGCAACTGCAGCCACGGCACTGACACTTCTGACGGGCTGCTTTGCCGCTACGGCACAGATGCCGGAGCAGCTGCCTGTGGATCAGGAAGTGAGGGTGGGAGTATTGCCCAACGGACTCACATATTACATCAGGCACAACGAGTATCCCAAGGGTCAGGCCGACTTCTACATTGCACAGAAGGTAGGCTCAATCCTTGAGAACGACAATCAGCGCGGACTTGCACACTTTCTGGAGCACATGTGCTTCAACGGAACACGCAACTTCCCGGGCAACACCCTGATAGAATGGTGCGAGACTGTGGGAATCAAATTCGGTGCCAATCTCAATGCCTATACCGGTGTTGACCAGACTGTATACAACATCTCCAACGTACCCGTATCCCGCACCGGCGTACAGGACACATGCCTTCTCATACTTCATGACTGGGCCGATGATCTGCTGCTCGAAGGGGAGGAGATTGATAAGGAGCGTGGTGTGATACACGAGGAGTGGCGTCAGTCGATGAGCGGCAGCATGCGCATCATCGAGGGACTCCTTCCCACCATCTATCCCGACAGCAAATATGGCTATCGCCTGCCTATCGGAACTATGGAAATCGTTGACAACTTCCCCCACCAAGCACTCAGGGATTACTATGAGGAATGGTATCGTCCCGACCAGCAGGGAGTGATCGTGGTGGGCGATATCGATGTAAACTATATCGAGGGTAAGATAAAGGAGTATTTCGAACCCATCAAAATGCCTGAGAATGCGCCGGCACGTGAGTATCTTGCCGTTGACGACACCCCCGGCACCATAGTGGCCATAGGGCACGACAAGGAACAGGCCAACACCCAGGTACAGATGATGTTAAAGAGCGACCCAATGCCACGTGAATTCCGCAACACCATGATATTCTATGTACAGAACTATGTGGAGTACATGATCAGCAGCATGTTGCGCACACGACTGAACGACATTATGTCCAAGCCTGATTCACCATTCGCAGCAGCTAGCGCAAGTTTCGGCGAGTTTTTCCTGGCCAAGACCAAGGAGGCATTCTCACTGTACAGTGTGGCCAAGGACGGCAACATATTACCCGGGCTTCAGGCTGTATACCGCGAGCTTCTCCGTGCAGCACAAGGCGGATTCACCGAGGGAGAGTGTCAGCGAGCAAAGGATCAATACCTGTCGTCGCTGGACATGCAGTACAACAACCGTGACTCACGGACCAACAACCAGTTTGTCCAGGACTACGTAAACAACTTCCTCAATGGAGATGCCATCCCTCCGGTGGATGTTGAGTATGAACTTGGCAAGCAGATTGCATCGATGGTGACATTGCCGATGATCAATCAGACCATGGCGCAAATCGTGGCTGAGACCAGGGACAACAATCGTGTAGTGATGGCACTTTTGCCCGACAACGCCGAGGGAGTTTATCCCACCGAAGCACAAGTACTTGAAGCCCTGAGCCAGGTTGATGCCGAGAATATAGAAGCATTTGTCGACAACGCAAAGACCGAGCCCCTGATAGCCTCGCTCCCAAAACCAGGGAAGATTGTAACTACCCGCGAACTGCCGCAATGGGGCGCTCAGGAATGGACTCTTTCAAATGGGGCACACGTAATTGTAAAGCATACTGAGTTCCGCAAGGATGAAGTGACCATGCAGGCTGTAGCCACCGGACGGGGCACCGCTCAATTTGGGTCTGAATACACCAACAGCATCACATTCATGCCTTACGCGCTGGAGCAGATTGGCCTTGGCACCTATACAAATGCCGAACTTGTGAAATACCTCGCAGGCAAGCAAGCCAACGTATCTCTCGATCTCTCATCGTATGGCACCACTGTCAACGCCGCATCCACGCCCAAGGATATGCCTACAATGATGGAACTGATATATATGGCATTTACAGACCTGAACCTAGATGCCGATGAGTATGCAGCCCTGCAAAACACCTATAGCGGAGTTCTTCACAATCAGGAAAGCAATCCCAAATATCAGTTTGGCAAATATTTGCTTGAGTCGCTATATCCTTCGGGCCGTGTCAAGCAGCTCACTCCAGAGGCTGTGGCTGCCGCCGACCGCAACCAGATTATGGAAATTGTCAAGGCTAGTACGGTCAATGCCGCTGATTACACCTTTGTATTCGTAGGAAACATGGATGTGGACCACTTGCGCACACTTGTGGAGCAATACATAGCCACGCTTCCAGGCGACCCCAAGACAGCAATCACGAAAGTAGACAAATATTTACCGGAACTCATGTTGCAGCCCGGATCGTCGGTACAGCGCTCCAGCGTAACCATGGAGACACCCACTTCATATGCCATGGTACTCGAATGGGGCGACATACCTTATACTTCCAAGGGGGCAAAAGAGATTAGCGCTCTGGGCCAGATTCTGAGCAAGCGCCTGATCGACAACGTGCGCGAGAAAGAACAAGCCGTATATTCGATTTACGCATCAGGCACACTCGACCGCCAGTCCGATGGCCAGAACACTCAGATATCATCGCAGTTCCCGTTCCGTCCGGAAATGGAGCAGAAGGTCCTCGACATCATTGCCGGAGAATTCAAGGCTATGGAAAGCAATATCACAGAGGAGGAATTGTCACGCGTGCGTGAGTACTCGGTGAAGAAAGTCAATGAGGGTCTTGAACAGAATCATTCATGGATGAACTGGATTACCGGATGGCTCAAAAATGGTGTTGACAATCTTGCCGATGCAGAGCAGATATGGAACAGCATCACTGTTGATGACCTGCAAAAGCTCATGAAGAAGCTGAATGACCAGGGTAACTATCGTGTGATAATACTTCAGCCCAGCGAAACCCAGGCAGCCGAATAAGCAGCCATCCAATAGTTGCAAATCAGGCGACCATCATCACGATAGTCGCCTGATTTCTTTTTGCTATTGCTATTATATGTCAGAACTTTTTCTCGTTGGCCATATTCCAGAAATTCAGGTAGGCCGCTTTGGTAATGTCAACGGTCTTTGGCCAATTGATGAGGTCTGTATGGTCGGATGGTTGATGATAGTCGGGGTGCCAGTCGGTATGATACCAGATAATGGGTATGTCGCGTTTTGCAAATGAACCTTGGTCTCCACCACCCACAGGACGATCCCATGCGCGATAGTCGGGCTGTAATGCCAAGCCGTACCGATCTATATCATCGCGGAGCCACTTCTCAAAGTCGGGATGGGCTGCCGTGTAGAAATACACCACGTGCTCGGGGCGACTCTCATCATTGTTACGGCCAATCATGTCGAAGTTAATGTACCCCTTGATCTTGTCAGGTTCAGGATAAGTAAGCATAAAATGCTCCGAGCCCAACAAACCTTTTTCCTCGCCATCCCAGAACGCGAAAATTACAGTCCGCTCAGGCTGCACACCGGATTCCACAAATGCGCGCGCTATCTGCAATGCAGCGGCTACTCCCGATGCATTATCATCGGCTCCATTATATATCTGGTCACCATCCAATAGCGGATCCACGCCAAGATGGTCGAAATGTGCGCCGATTATGACTATTTCATCCGGGTTCTTGCCATCTATTTTGGCCATGACGTTACGCAGGTTGAGCTTCTGGTGCACCTGCGGAAGCAAGACGGCTATGGAGTCGGGATGTACGGTATATCTACCTTTTTTTTGCCGCTCGATACGGTAAGCCTCAAAAGGCTGGCCATAGTCCACATCGTTCCAAGGTTTCAAGCCGAGCGTACGCAGGTAGGCCTCCACATAGTTTCCCGCGATACGTCCGCTATTGTATCCGGCCTCACGGCCCTGAAGTTCATCGGCGGCAAGAAATCCAATATGAGCACGCGCCGAAGCCTCATTGATAGAAGCCATGCCGCGCTCTTTAGGGGACATGGCCCCAACAGGGGACACAGCCGCAAAGGCCATGGCTCCAATAGCTAACACTTTAAGATATTGTTTCATCTATGGTTGTTTGTTGAGTTTGACCTGCATCTGCTTTAACATCCGCTTCAAGGACGTGCCAGATGACATCATCGGGCACGGGGGCAGTGACATCGATCAACTTGCCACTTACAGGATGCGTGAATACAATCCTGCGAGCCATAAGGGAAATACTGCCATCGGGATTGGAGCGTTTGTCACCATACTTGAGGTCACCGCGTATCGGGCAACCTATTGAAGCGAGCTGGGCGCGGATCTGATGTTTGCGCCCTGTCTCCAGATTGACTTCAAGCATCCTATATCGTTCGGATGATCCAATCGTTCTATATGACAATATTGCTTCTTTTGCACCTGTACGTGGAGTGCTCGAAAGGAAGGATTTATTGGAGCGCTCCACTGATGTGAGATAATGACGGAGACGTCCCGATGGCGCAGGAGGAATACCGCGCGTAACGGCCCAGTATGTCTTAGTGACCTTTCCCAAACGGAACATTTCATTAAGACGGGACAGAGCCTTGGATGTTTTGGCAAAAACGACCAATCCACCCACAGGCCGGTCGAGACGGTGTACCACCCCGATAAACACATTACCCGGCTTATTGTACTTGAGCTTAATCCAATCCTTGACGATTTCCGAAAGGGGAGTGTCGCCAGTCTTGTCGCCCTGCACAATCTCACCGGGGGCCTTGTTCACAATAATAATATGATTGTCCTCGTAGACTACATTCATTTTACAAAGTTACGATTCTATGCCGTAACAGACAAATCAAATAATTCAAGACACTTGTACATGAGCTGCAAAAGCAGTAACTTCGCGACAAAGAACACCCCAACACTGATAAACTGTATCTTTGTACAATGAACGACAATACCAACCGACGCCCCTTGATTTTAATAAGCAATGACGATGGTGTGAATGCAAAAGGGCTACGCTGCCTGATTGACACCCTCCGCCCCATGGGTGATATAATAGCAGTGGCACCCGATGGTCCGCGCTCTGGACAGTCGGCCGCCATCACCGTAGGCAAGCCCCTCCGCATAACCCGCCATTCAGACATTGGCACTGTACAGGTATACTCAGTAAATGGCACGCCGGTGGACTGTGTCAAGCTTGGACTCAACGTCATAGTGCCGCGATGCCCCGACCTTATGGTATCAGGCGTGAACCACGGATCGAACGCCGGCAACTCAGTGACATATTCCGGTACAATGGGAGCTGCTACCGAAGCAGCCATGGTTGGAATTCCGGCAGTAGGATTCTCGCTCCTCGACTTTTCACCTGATGCTGATTTCAGCCCATGCGCACCGATTATATCCAAGGTCTGCAGTCAGCTCCTCGCCAAAGGTCTCACGCCTGGTGTGTGCCTTAATGTCAACATTCCATCAACGGCACGTCCTCTCGGAATAAAGGTTGTGCGGGCAGCCCGTGGATACTGGGAGGAAGAATATGCCGAGTACAGAGATCCATCTGGAAGCCCATTCTGGATGCTGACCGGACAATTCCACAACACAGAGCCAGACGATCCTGAAACTGATGAATACTGGCTCAAGCGTGACTATGCCACTGTTGTTCCGGTAAATATCGATCACAGTGCCCGTGAACTTACAGATTACACAGCTGCCTTGCTTAATATCAACAACCGATGATAGAATACGTACGAGGAAAAGTGGCCGAACTCACTCCGGCGACAGTAACCATAGACGTGAACGGCATAGGATACTTGCTGAACATATCGCTCACCACCTTCACAGCTCTCGAAGGGCGTGAAAACGCGCGTTTGCTCGTTCATGAGTCCATAAGAGAGGATGCCTATCAGCTTTTCGGGTTCGCCGATGCCGAAGAGCGTACACTTTTCAGGTTGCTTATAGGTGTTTCTGGAGTTGGTGCTAACACAGCCAGGACAATATTGTCGGCCATCAATCCAGCCGACCTTGCCGACTCCATCAATTCCGGAGAGAGTGCGCGACTTAAGTCGGTGAAGGGCATTGGAGCCAAGACAGCCGAACGTATAATAGTAGACCTCAAGGGCAAAGTAAAGGCCTCAGACACGCTTACCGTTGGACGAAACACCCCTGAAGCTTCCGCTGCCTTTGAGGAGGCACTTACAGCTCTGACCGTGCTTGGATATACCAAACAGCAAGCCCAGAAAGCACTCAAGCGGATATTTGAGGCCGATCCAGATATCCGCGTTGACAATGCGATACGCAAAGCCCTGGCAATGCTTTAGGAAGCAGCAGGCAATAAAGATGGCGTAGCTCACGTTTTACAAACGTGCGCAATGCGCCCGAGACCTGCAACGCACGCCAGCAAAGCCAATAGATGAGACATAACGCTCAATCCTATATACGGAAATTCAAATCAATCGCCATCACGGTGACGGCAGTGGCAGCCATTGTGGCCGCCACGCTTCCATTGTGGAACAGCGCCGGAGCGCAGTACCGCAACCCTCAGATAGGGCCTCCGGCTCCATGGACAGCCCCTCCACAATTGTCACCCGTTGATTCCATAATACTTCCCGTGGGCAATACCGTGCCACAGAGCGCCGAGCAGCTAATGGCCGATGAATTGTCGATGGACCTCAGCACGCCATCAAACATACGCACTGTCGTGGAGTATGACACCGAAACCGGATGCTATGTGGTGCGTACCCGACTGGGGGATATTGATATAGCATCTCCGATAATTCTCTCGGCCCAGCAATACAATGACTGGCAAACCCGCCAGGCCATGCAGCAGTATTATTATGAGCGCAACTCCGATCTCATACGTGGCAAAGGTGAGAAAGAGCCTTTCAATATACTGGACATGAACTTCGCCCTTGGGCCTCTTGAAAAGATATTCGGCCCTGGTGGAGTGCGCCTCAAGACGCAAGGTTCCATACAGCTCTCCACAGGTATAAAAAGCAACAAGACCGACAATCCGGCACTGTCATTGTCGTCCCGCAGAAAGACCTATTTTGATTTCGATCAAAAGATTCAGGCCACAATTGCCGCATCGGTAGGAGACAGGCTTAATTTCAACATGACCTACAACACCGATGCCACGTTTGACTTTGACTCAAAGAATCTCAAACTTGCATATGAGGGTAAGGAAGATGACATCGTGAAGTCGATTGAGGCAGGCAATGTGAGCATGACCACAGGGTCTTCGCTTATAAGAGGGTCAACAGCTTTGTTTGGCGTAAAGACACAATTGCAGTTTGGACGCTTGATGGCCACGGCATTGGTGTCGCAGCAGAATTCCGAGTCGCGCTCTGTCAACACAAAGGGGGGAGTGCAATCCACAAAGTTCACGATCAATGCCGACAACTACGACCAGAACCGACACTACTTCCTTTCGCAATACTTTTACGAGAATTACGACCAATTTGCATCTAAGCTCCCTTATGTTGCCTCTGGCATACAGATTACGCGCACTGAAGTTTGGGTGACCAACAAAAGCGGCAACTATAACCAGAGCCGAAACATATTGGCGTTTATGGACTTGGGCGAGAACAATCGTCTGGCCAGCAGCTACTGGATTCCCAATACCCAACAAGCTGTGCCATCGAACAACTCCAACAACCTCCTCGCAACCATAAAAAACGACTATCCTGGCGCCCGCAACATAAATGAGGTCACGCAAGTGCTCGAGCCCCTTCAGGCGTTTGGCATTGAGGGAGGCAAGGATTATGAGAAAGTGGAGAGCGCGCGCCTCCTGTCGGAAAGCGAATACACCGTAAACAGCACATTAGGATACATATCCATCAAGAGCCAGCTCAACAGCGATGAAGTTCTTGGCGTTGCCTTTGAGTACACCTACAATGGACAAGTGTATCAAGTGGGCGAGTTCTCGTCTGACATCACCTCCACCACACAGTCGCTATATGTAAAGATGCTCAAGAGCACCACAGTGGCGCCGCGTCTCCCCATGTGGCGACTGATGATGAAGAATGTCTACTCGCTTGGAGCATATCAGGTGCAGAAGTCAAACTTCAAGCTCCACATAAAATATCTGAGCGACACCACAGGCATGGAGATCAATTACCTGCCCGTTCCGGGTCTGAGCAACCAGTCGCTGCTGCAAGTGATGAACCTCGACCGCCTCGACAGCAACGAGGAATCCAACTCTGATGGATTTTTTGACTTTATCGAGGGATACACCATAATAGCATCGAGCGGGAAAGTGATATTTCCGGTAGCCGAGCCTTTTGGCAAACACCTGGCATCAAAGATAGGCAATCCTGCAATAGCCGAGGAGTACATTTATCCTCAGCTTTATGACAGCACCCTTGTGGTTGCCCGTCAGTTTGCTGACAAAAACAAATTTGTCATCACGGGAGAATACCAGGCTTCATCAGGAGCGCAGATACGCCTCAACGCTATGAATGTGCCCCGGGGATCTGTGGTGGTTACAGCCGGAGGAGTACGGTTGGTGGAGAACAGCGACTATACCGTAGACTATGCCATGGGTATTGTCACCATTACAAATCAGAGCATAATTGACTCAGGGCAAAATGTCAGCGTCACGCTTGAGAACCAATCACTCTACAGCACGCAACGCAAAACGCTTCTTGGTCTTGACCTACAGTACAAGTTCAATCCCAATTTCCAGATTGGCGGTACGATAATGCACTTCTCGGAAAAGGCAATTACGGAAAAGGTGAACATAGGCGATGAAGTGGTGAACAACACAATGTGGGGTCTCAACTTCAACTACCAGACGGAATTCATGTGGCTCACCAACCTGCTCAACAAGATACCTACAGTAAGCTCCACGGCCCCTTCTCGGCTTTCGCTCCAAGGTGAGTTTGCACAGCTGGTACCCCACAGCCAAAAGGCGGGGTCCAATCGCGGGTCATCGTTTATAGATGATTTCGAATCGGCACAGACCGGGATTGACCTGCGTTCGCCATATTCCTGGTTCCTGGCCTCCACACCTTACGACAATGCCCCTGACGCATTATTTCCCGAGGCCTCATTGAGCAACAATGTGGACTACGGCAAAAACCGAGCGCTGCTCAACTGGTACTATATCGACCGAATGTTTACCCAGCGCAATTCCTCCCTGGTGCCAGGATATATAAAAAGCGACCTGAAACAACTCTCCAATCCTTATGTGAGAGAAGTGACCAGTTATGAAATATTCCCCGGACGCCAACTCACATATGGCGAATCGTCGACCATACAGACCCTCAACCTTTCATTTTATCCCACCGAAAGAGGCCCATACAATCTGGATGCAACCAATATCGATGATGATGGCGCACTTCTAAACCCTGAGAAACGCTGGGGTGGCATAATGCGGCGACTCGACAATACAAACTTCGAGCAGTCCAATATTGAGTACGTGCAGTTCTGGCTTATGAATCCATTCCTGGATCCGGAGAATCCCAACTATGAGGGTGGAGACCTATACCTGAATTTTGGCGAAGTGAGCGAGGACATACTCAAAGATGGATTGAAGAGCTATGAGAACGGAGTGCCCGTGGATGGCAATGACCAGTACATGCAGAGCACTGTATGGGGAAGAGTGTCGTCGCAGAATTCACTTACATATGCATTCGACAACAGCTCCACAGCCCGCCCGCTTCAGGATGTGGGTCTCGATGGTCTTAAAAACGATGATGAGTTCGGTTTTGATTCGTACGCCCGCTATCTGGACCAGCTTCGGGCTCGGCTCAATCCAGCCACACTGGAAAAAATGGGTCAAGATAAATTTTCTCCTTTCAACGATCCCGCCGGCGACAATTACCATTTCTACCGTGGCTATGACTACGATGAAGAGCGTCTGGGCATTCTGGAACGATACAAGCGATACAATGGCGTTGAAGGCAACTCGCTTTCGCCAGAGGATGCCACAGACCCTCTCTACCAGTCGTCGCGCTCCTTGCCCGATGTTGAGGATATAAATCAGGACAATACACTCAATGAGTATGAACGGTATTACCAATACCGGGTGTCGATACGCCCTGAAGACCTTGAGGTAGGGCAAAATTTCATCACAGACAAACAGGTGTCGATGGTGCGCACCCGCGATGGGAAGGACCAGGAGGTGGAGTGGTTCCAATTCAAAATACCACTATCGGAATATGAAAAGGTTGTGGGGTCGATCAATGACTTCTCTACCATCAGGTTTGCGCGTATGTTCCTGACCGGATTCAAAAAGGTGACACATTTGCGCTTCGCCACTCTGGAACTGGTTCGCGGTGAATGGAGGCCCTATGACTTCAACCTCAACAGTCGTGGTGACGCACCTGCCGACGGGCAGCTTGACATATCAGTTGTAAACATTGAGGAAAATTCAGGACGTACACCGGTGAACTATGTCCTCCCTCCTGGGGTTACCCGTATAAGCGACCCCGGACAACAACAGATAGTGCAGCTCAACGAGCAGTCGATGTCGCTTAAAGTAACAGACCTCAACGCCGGCGATGCCCGGGCTGTATACCGCAATACCCAACAGGATCTGCGCAACTACAAGAGGATGCAGATGTGGACACACGCGGAAGCACTGATCAACAATACCACCGCACTACGATCAGGAGAGATCTCAATATTCATCAGGTTGGGCTCAGATGTCAAGAACAACTTCTACGAGTATGAAATACCGCTTACGCTTACGCCACCAAACAAATACAGTGACGGCGCGGAGGATCGCTACAGAGTATGGCCCAAGGAGAACTTTATGGATTTTGCCTTGCAATCACTCGTAGAGCTAAAGGAAGAACGCAACCGGGCCAAACGTGCCGATGAGCCTGGTGTGAGCTTCACGAGCCTGTACAGCGGACGCGACCCCGACAATGAACGCAACCGCATATCCGTGATGGGAAATCCATCGCTGAGCGACATTCGCGTAATGCTGATAGGAGTCCGCAACAATGCGGCCACCACAAAGGACGCCACCGTATGGGTGAATGAGCTAAAGGTGACCGACTTCAACAATGATGGAGGATGGGCCGCACATATCACGGCCAATCTTTCGATGTCGGACATAGCCACACTCAATTTCGATGCACAGCGCGAGACAGCCGGCTTTGGTGGAGTGGACCAAGCTCTGAACGACCGCCGCATGGACGATTTTGAACGCTTTAACTTCTCTGTTCAGGCCGATGTAGGCAAGCTGCTTCCCAAGGCGGCCAAACTACGCGCGCCCGTATATTACTCCATATCCCGCGAGCGCACTTCACCCAAGTATAATCCACTTGACCAGGATGTACTCCTGTCCCGCGCCCTCGACGATGCAGGATCAGAGCATGAGCGCGACTCCATCATGAGCTACGCCACAGACCAGGCTCAATCACAGAGCTTCTCTGTGTCCGGGCTTAATTTCGATGTGCGTTCCAAGAATCCCATGCCTTGGGACCCTTCCAACTTCACATTCAACTTCTCCTTCAATAAGCAGCACAAGAGCAACCCGACTACGGAATACGAAAACGCAAATGACTATCGCGGAAGCTTTCAATATGTGTACACGCCGTATATCAAGGGTCTCAAACCATTCAAGGGTTTAAAGAGCAACAAAAAGAACGCACGCTTTCTTAAGGATTGGGAGCTGCAATGGCTTCCCAACTCGATATCTTTCCTCACCAACATGTCGCGCTACTACTTCGAGCAGCAGACACGTTCAGAACGTGACGATATGTTCCAGCTACCGGTGGCAGTGAGCAAGAACTTTTTGTGGGACCGTCAGCTGGCCATCACATGGAATCTCACAAAGACACTGAACCTGTCATTCAATTCAAACACATCGGCCCGAATAGAAGAACCATCGGGCCCAGTGAACCGAAAGCTTTTTCCGGACCAGTACAAGAATTGGAAAGACTCCGTGCTCACGTCGCTAAGGCATATGGGTACACCATGGGCCTACAACCAGACCTTTACTGGCAGCTACAAGGCCCCGTTCAACCGCATAGGATTCCTTGACTACCTCACAGCCAATGTCAGCTACAACGCTGTATATCGCTGGGATAGGGGAGCCACAGTCGAAGGTGAAAGATTGGGCAATACCATCACAAGCCAATCGACATGGAACGCTGACGGGCGCATTAACTTTGAGACCCTTTATAATAAATGGAACTTCCTCAAGGAAGTGAACCAACGCTTCTCATCAAAATCCCGTAACATAAGCAATCGTCGCGGGGGCAATGACAGCAATCGTCCGACACCCGGACGCCCCCAGCAGCGCAAGTCAAAAACCAAAAAATTTGAGCGCACATTCACGCTCAACCCTGACACATTCATAGTAATCAAACATAACCTCCGCAATAAAAGGGTGAAGGTTACGGCACGCGTGCCCGGTGACAGCATCACCCCCAGCAAACCTTATCCCTTAAAAACCAAAAGCATCGATGAGAACAATGTCCGAATCCTTGCCAAAGGCGACCAGACTCTTGAATTTGTCATCACAGAGCAAGCCCCCAACGAACGTGGCCTGATGTACGATATCGCCAGCTACACCGCACGCTTCCTGATGATGCCACGCAACGCCTCCATCCGCTGGCGACGCACACAGTCGCTCACGCTGCCTCTTTTCCGTCCGGATGTGGGCAGCATCCTTGGTCAGAGTACCCATTATGGCCCCATGTCGCCGGGACTCGACTTTGCTTTTGGCTTCTTTGACGAGAACTATGTTGACAAGGCTCTCGAACGTGGATGGCTAATGACCAATTCCGGCCAGACATCGCCATCCGTGTTCTCTCTGACCAACGAGCTCAACCTCGACCTCACCCTTGAGCCGGTTAAGGGTCTGAAGATAACCCTCACGGGTAACCGGACCGACAACCGTACCCGTCAGGCTCAGTTCATGTACGACAACATGCCCGTATCGCTTGCCGGCTCTTATACCAAGACCCATTGCGCTATTGCCACATCGCTGGGGTCGAGCAAAGCCGACAACGGGTATTACAGTAAATCCTTCGCCCAGTTCCTGACCAACATTCCTGAGGTAGCCAACCTTATAGAGCAGCATTACCGTCAGTACAACTATCCCCGCACTGGATTTATGGAAGGTAGCCCGCTGGGAGGGACGCCATTCGACCCATCGAATGGCTCAGTAAGCCGCACCGGCAGCGATGTGCTAATTCCGGCATTCGTGGCGGCGTACACCGGACGTCCCGTATCAAAGCAGACACTTAACCCATTCCCATCCATAGCGTCCATCATGCCAAATTGGAGAATAACATATGATGGCCTGACTCAACTTGGCAAAATGGGCGAGTGGTTCAAGAGCTTCACACTTAATCATGCCTACCAGTGCACTTACAGTGTTGGCAATTATTCAAGCTTCCTGAACTGGATTGGGGTGGACGGCAATTACGGCTTTACCCTTGACGAGCTCACAGGCAAACCTATACCATCTTCTCCGTTCAACATTTCATCTGTGGCAATCACCGAAAAATTCGCACCGCTTATCGGCGTGACTGCCACTCTCCGAAACGACATCACATTCAATGCTGAGTTCCGCGACCAGCGCACGCTGACCCTCAACACGTCGGCAGGCCAGGTAGTTGAATCGACAACGCGTGGCATCACAGCCGGACTGGGTTACAAAATGGTGGGCTTCAACACCGTATTAAAGATGAAAGGGTCGCAAAGCGGAGTTAGCAACGACCTCACGGTGAAAGGGGACTTCAGTTATCAATTAACACAGGCTCTGATCCGACGTATCGAAAGCGATTACACTCAAGCCACATCGGGGGCCCGCACCGTAAACATTCATTTCACGGCCAATTATATCCTGTCGAAGGCCATGACAATAGGCATGTTCTTTGAGCATCAGATCAACACTCCGATAGTATCGTCAAATTCATATCCAACCACTAATACAGCGTACGGCATCACCCTCAACCTGTCGCTGGCAAGATAATATACAATCCGGCATGGCTAATATTCTCCAAATCAAAAATCTCACCAAGAGCGTAGGCGACCGCATACTGTTCGCCGATGTAACATTCGGCCTTGAAGAGGGCGACAAAACCGGAATAATTGCCAAGAACGGCGTTGGCAAATCCACCCTGCTTAGTATAGTAGCAGGGCGTGAAACCCCTGATTCCGGGGAAGTAGTCGTTGCAAACGGTATGAGAATAGGCTATCTTGAACAGACTCCATTGTTCATGTCGCCAGAATCGACAGTATTGGAAACATGTCTCCAGGAGGCCGGTGCAATATCTGAGCTAATTGATGAATATGAGCAAGCGTCCAAATCGGGCGACACCAATCGACTTGCACATGCCATGCAAGCCATGGATGCAGCCGGTGCGTGGGACTACGAGCTTCGTCTGCGCCAGCTTTTGTCCCAGCTCCAGATCACTGACCTTCAGAGTCCGGTCGGGAAACTATCTGGAGGGCAACTCAAGCGAGTGGCCTTGGCACGTGTGGTATTGGGCAATCCGGACATACTCATCCTTGACGAGCCAACAAACCATCTTGACATAGAGGTTATAGAATGGTTGGAACAATATCTGGGACGATCAAAGGTGACCCTGCTGATAGTAACACACGACCGTTACTTCCTGGACCGAGTATGCCATAGAATAATCGAGATCGACAATCACTCCCTATACTCATATGATGGCAATTATGATTATTACCTCAGGCGGCGTGCCGAACGGATTGAGGCTATGTCGGCAGAGCTTGCCCGAGTGAAAAACACCCTGAGGAAGGAACAGGAGTGGATGCGCCGTCAGCCTCAGGCACGAGCCGGAAAGGCACGGTACCGGATCAACGCCTTTTATGATTTAAAGGAGCGGTCGAAGCTGAATCTACAGGAACGCAATGTTGATCTTCATGGTGAATCGTCATACATAGGATCAAAGATTTTTGAAGCAAAGAACGTGTGCAAAAGTTTTGGTTCCAAAACCATCCTGAAAGATTTCTCATACGTCTTTGGCCGATATGAGAAACTTGGCATTGTGGGGTCTAACGGAGTTGGAAAATCCACGTTCATTAAAATGCTTCAGGGAATTGTGGAAGCTGATTCGGGAGAATGGAATGTGGGCGAAACCGTACGCTTCGGATATTACAGCCAGGAGGGCATCAATTTCCGTCCTGATGACAAAGTAGTGGATGCAATCACCCGCATAGCCGAAGATGTGGAGATTACTGACCATGGGAAGAAGCATTACTCTCCAATGCAGTATCTGCAGAAATTTCTTTTTTCCCCGGCCGACCAGCAGAAATATATCCATACACTAAGCGGCGGTGAACGATGCAGGCTGCATCTTGCATCGGTATTGATGCTTCAACCAAACTTCTTGATTCTCGATGAGCCAACGAACGACCTTGATATAGTCACACTTGGAATCCTCGAGGAGTATCTTCGAGAGTTCAAGGGATGTCTGATCGTAATCTCTCATGACCGTTTCTTCCTTGACTCCATAGTAGATCATCTTTTTGTTATGGAGGGAGAAGGTGTGATACGGGACTTCCCCGGAAATTACAGTGAGCTCCGTGAATGGAGAGCTGCCCAGACTGCCACAAATGAGGATGATAACGTCAGGAACAACATCCAATCAACCCAGGGAGCGAAGCAAAAAACACGGCCAGAGCGCCAACGCAAACTCACATTCAAAGAGAAACGGGAGATGGAGGAGATAAACTCCGAGATGGAAAAACTGACCGATGAAATCTCCGAGATGGAAAAAATATTTAATTCCGGAGAAATAATCAGCGACAGTATCGCTCTTTCAGAACGCTATACTGCCGCCAAATCAAGACTCGATGAACTTGAATATCGCTGGCTGGAGCTTTCAGAATACGAATAGCCACCTGCAAGCAGTTCACTAAGGCTCGGTTTCATAAACTATAGCATACAAATTGTGGAAAAAAGTCACCTCACTATTGCATCCTTGGCTATCTTTGTGCCATTGTGGTTTATGATACCGAGCCTAAGAGTAGAGGAAACGACGGATCGACCGCTTTGGTGTTTTTTCAAACTCATGCTCACGCATTTCATAGCGTGAGACCTGACTGTAACCGGGCAGTTCTTTATTGAGCAGCTGGAGGTTTTCATCCATCGTGCGTACAAGGTCGTCGTGCGAAATGCCTTGCTTTTCGGCATTCTCATAATCGGGATATATCAGCGCTACCAAACGTTGTTCTCGCTCCACTATGAGCGATTCGGACACATATGGCAGATTGTCAAGGATCTGTTCGATTTCTTCGGGGTAAATATTCTGTCCCGAGGGGCCAAGAATCATGTTCTTATCCCGTCCGCGCAAGTATATGTACCGGTCGGAATCTATGCAGCCTATGTCGCCTGTATTGAGCCATCCATCGGGAGTGAGCACATCGGCCGTGGCCTGTGGATTCTTATAATATCCGAGCATCACATTGGCGCCGCGCACGTGAATCACACCCGGAGTTTCGGCAGGATCGTCGGAAGCCACACGTGCCTCCATGCGCGATACCACTTTGCCGCAACTACCTGGGCGAGTTTCGTTCCACGCGGCATATGAAATGAGCGGTCCACATTCGGTCATGCCGTATCCAACCGTGAAATGGAATCCGATCCGGCGAAGGAATGTCTCGACATCCTTGTTCAACGGAGCGCCTCCAATAATGAATTGCTCCATATTACCGCCAAAGGCCTGACATATGTGATCCTTGATTTTTGCCTGGATACGATCGTCGACAAAAGGCACATGCAATAGGAGCTTCATCAATGGCTTGTCGAGCAGGGGGAACACGCGAGTGCGTATGATTTTTTCGAGGATAAGCGGTACTCCAACAATATGTCTTGGCCTGACACGCGCAAATGCATCAAGCAGAACATGCGGAGATGGTGGCCTTGATATAAAATTGACATGACACCCCTTGACCACTGGGAGCAAAAGCTCAACAACAAGGCCAAACATGTGTGCCATGGGCAATATCATCACCGTATTGTTGCCGGGCTTGAGATATGGAGTTCCATCGATGGCAAACCTCAAGTTTGACCATAGGGAACGTTCAGGGAGCATCACACCCTTAGGCGAACCTGTAGAGCCGGATGTATAGCTTATCAGAACCAGCTGCTCGGGAGAGGACACACTGCTGAATGTGACGTTTTCGGGAGTGAATCTGTCGGGGTACTTCTCGCCAAATAGTTCATTAAGATGGCTTCTTGCAGCCAATAAATCCTTGTTTGCCGACACAGCTATGGAGAAGTCGCCAGAAATCATGATGGCTTCGAGCGACGGCATGGAAGTAGGGTCGAGCTTTTCGACAATTACCTTGTCAGCAATCAGCATACGCGAGTCGCTATGATTCACCAGTAGCTGTATGCTTTCTGGGGTAAATTCATGAAGCAGCGGCACAGCCACAGCGCCATAAGCCATGACCGCAAGGAGCGCCACTGCAAGGTGTGCGGAATTTTTACCGCACAGTGCTATGCGGTCGCCTGGATTGATTCCGGCACTCTCAAATAATATATGCAACTTGGCAATTTTACGTCCAAGATCGCGGTATTGAAGTGAGAGTCCATCGATGTCGGTAAGTGCAAGATGGTTCCAATTCTTGCGCACCGATTTCTCAATCATTTGTGACAGGGGGACTGTTTCGGTCGTATGCATAACTGTTGTCATTTAGCTGATTAATCTTGGTATATGATGGGCAAACAACGGTTGAGCCGAGCTCTAAGCTCGCCCCATTCGACATATGTTTTGCCTGGGATGAGCTGCACGGGGCGTTCGTTAAGGTCGACACGCGCATAATAGCGTCCGGCTGGCCCTTTGAAAAGAACTATTTGCAGATTTGCGGCCATTGGCACTATACTGAAATCCCGCCAATGCATCCCCACGGTATCGAAATAGTTGGTGAGGTAGTAGCATCCATCTACATGCATAAGGGCAAGGAGTGGCATAAGGGTTTCGGCATGCCCGAAACGAAGCCTTACCGCAGGATGTTTCACCCCATTGGCATTATCGCTGATAGCTTGATCAGTCGATCTGATTATATCGAGCAGGAGAGGGGCAGAGATTTCGGCTGGCTCACTGGACAGTGTGGATGCCGAATGCAGCAAATATTGCTTAAAGTTAAAGCAGCTCCAAGTATAGTTAATCTCCTTGCGGCTATAAAAGACACTCAAATCACACTCCATGTCCATTGCGGCCGTACCTGCGAGGACAGAATACATCGACATGGCCACCTCCCGGGCTTGGTCTGGTTCAAGCGTACTGAAGTAATTTCCCAACACGCGGCGAAGGGGAAGCAGCGGCAGATACTGTTCGCAATAGTCGTTATATGCATTGCGCCATGAATCTCCACTGGCAAATTCACGATAAGACTTATCGTCATCAAAAAAACGCATCAACTTGGAGAACTTGCGACCTGACTCAGCCGAAACTTCAATGTGATTATTCAGCCTTGTGAGCTGATGAATAAAACTGTACATGCTCATTATACAGCGAGGAGAGTAGCTCGATATGGCATGAATCTCTGTTCCTGAAAAAAGATCAGGGAAGGCGGCATACATTCTTGCGGCGAGCCCCCACTGTTCGGCGATTCCCAAAGAGTCGAGCGCGCCCCATCGACCAGCCGAAGCTTCCTTGACATTTTCGACAATAGCCGTCAGCTTGGAGCCAAGGTCGGTGATCTCGCCTGCCTCTTTCGCCGAACGTAAAGCATCGTACAGACGGTCGGAATTCCGAGAATTGGCCGGATACCGCGCACCGTGCCTTCCGACATGATTTATAAACACCGGTTTAAGGCTGTCGGGATATGAACTTGCCTCCACAGGGACGACATATGGCATAGCCGACCCGCGACACTCCTCGAAAGTATAATCCGTGGCCGTAGGATCAGATCCATAAAGCGATATAGAGCATAAAAAGCCGATGGCAGCAGTCGTCAGAATGTATCGCAAAGTATGGTTTACGGAAAGCATTTGCATAGATAGAAAATTATTTATTATCTTTGGAGTTTCAAAGGTAACAAAAAAAATGATGGAAAAGATTAAAAATTCCCTCCGATTTGTAAAAAACGATGATTTCGACAATGCGTTAAGTATACTTGAGGCCGCATCCAAAGAAGAAAAGGACCCGCAAGTACTGGCGTCCCTTCACTTTGAAATAGGCAAGATTTACTGGAAATTAGGGAAGAGGGCAATGGCCAGGACACATTATCTTAAGGCAATCGACCTTGACCCTGAATCAAATGCAAGGATAGCGCTGGAACAGGCAGGAGAAATAGAGTCATTTTTCAACCCGGATCTGCTAAATCCCTAAGGCTCGGTTTCATAAACCACAATGGCACCAGAGGTTGCATCCTTGAGTCGTATTTGTCTCTTTGGCGAAGGAGCATAGTGGTTCTATGCGACTGAGTCAAAGGGGCAAAGACGGCCAAGGATGCAATGGGGAAGGTAACTTTTTTCCTTACTGATGCAATTTTAACAGTCAACATTAGTTATTAATATAATCAGCTGATTCAGCAACCAGTACCATTAATATATTTAAAAACACCCCGATTTGCAATACACTCCCGCTCTCTCACAACAGCAACGCGAGTTGCTCCGGCATTTGCTCGAACCGATCAACAAGAAATTGAGGAAACACGACCCTATAGATATTCT
>JAAGKN010000426.1_pt1 | contig 60385 bp, 96 predicted proteins | sample 6206371 | NCBI WGS metagenome assembly JAAGKN01 (sample SAMN11533720, study PRJNA540317) | gut metagenome | isolation source: fecal pellets from male and female animal of same cohort | host: Peromyscus leucopus | place: USA:CA | collected 2017 | reverse complement strand
GTGGGTCTGCAACACCCTGATCACCGGTTCAAATCCGGTAGGCCCCTCCATTTTTGCGAATGTGGTTCAATGGTTAGAATACGGCCTTGCCAAGGCTGTGATGGGGGTTCGATTCCCCTCATTCGCTCCAAATAGTATATTAAAATCATTGTATATCAATGGTTTTTTCTTTTTTTACTCTCAAAATTACTCTCACTTTATTTCTAAAAGTATTTGTCGGTAGTTTTTGCAACCTCCTTCTTTCTTGATTGTGTAATATGTCCATAATTATCTATAGTTGTTCTTATGCTCGAATGTCGTAGTCTATCCTTTATATCATACATATCATATCCTTCACTCATTAACGTAGTAGCCAATGTATGTCTTAAATCATACATACGAATTTTAGGAACATCTGCTTTAACTATGTAATGATTGAATAGTTCTCTTAATCTCGTATCACTAAATGGTTTATTCGTGCTTATATTTACTAGAATGGGAGTATTGTCATTCACACAATATCCAAGTTCATTTTCTAAGAAATCTTTAAATTTAAAGATTTCATTTACTAGCTTTGATGTTACGAATAATACTTCTTCTGATTCTTTTGTTTTTGTGTGAGATAGATATGACTCTTCCTTAGTGTTATAGTTTATAGAATTACTTATATCAATAGTATTGTATTGTTTAGAAACTTTGCTAAATCTCAATGCCCGAGTTTCACCAACTCTATCACCTAAAGCAAAACCTATTAATATAAGCATTTTTATTATATAGGCAAAATATTTATGTTTTATATCTGCATTTTTAATATCAAATTCAATTACTTTCAAGACTTTTGTTATATGCTCAGGTAACCAGTATTTCATTTCGGGTTTATTAACTTTATATAATTTTATACCTACCATAGGACTTTTAAAGATTATTTCTTCTTCCAAGCACCAGTTGAAGAAAGGCTTGATTATTTTTATTAATTCATTTTTTTGCTTATCAGAGCATGGTGCTTTATCCAATAATAATATCATATCACTTTTAGTAACTTTAGAAATTCTTTTAAATTTATTCTTGAAATATAAATTATATAAAATCTTCTTTTTCTTTATAGTATTAAAAGATGATTTTAATTCATATTCACAATAGCTAAGATATTTATCTAATAAGTCATCAAATAGGTCTTTATGTTTTACTTCCATATCTTTTTGAATCTTTATTTTTGGATTATCTCTAATCTTCAAAGCATCTTCTATTTTCCAAATTTTCTCTCCACTTATAGAAGATATACTAGACTTAACAGGCTTACTTATCATAACTAAATAATTTCTATTTTTTTTATGTCTATATATATTTTGATATCTTGTTTTTTCATATATATTTAAGTTCATTTTATCACCTCTAATTATTGCTTAAAATTATTTTGTTTGTTATAATTAAAGGGCATAAGAAAAAGAATTGTCTTGCTGGACTAATTTAATTTTTATGCACTCTAATTATAGAGTTGACTTCGTGTTGGTAGCACGGAGTCTTTTTTTATTTCATTTTACTAGTTAAGTAATCTTTAAACTTATTAGGTTCAGCTATACAACCATAAGTATATTGACCTGCAGAAGTATTTATATAAATATTTCCATAATTGAATATTTTTCCCCAAAAGTTTTGATCAATTTTTATAGATGTTATTTTACTTATAGGGGATTCCATTCTTTCTGTATGAATTAATCCTGTCTGTCCTATTACTAATGTGTCATTAACCTCTAATTTAGTAGTTAGAATAATAAATATTTTTTTCCATATTGTAAATAATCCTATAATAAATATCATTAAACAACAATCAGGAATTATTGTTTTCCAACTTGTTCTTGCCTTCATATTTTCACTTCCTTTCATAATTTATAATAAAACATAAAATTATGTTTTAAACATTAATTATTATCTTTTTCTTTAACCATGATAGTTTTAATTTCATAATTTGTCTTATTAAAATCAATTCCTGTTAGCTCATCTAAAGATATATTCAATATTGCAGATATTTCAATAGACTTATCAATTGAAGGTTTTCTGTTCTCATCTTCCCACCTTGCAATTGTTGTTTGATTGACATTCAATAATTTTCCAAATTTATTTTGTGAAAGCTTAAGTTTTTTTCTTATATATTTTAGGTTTGAAGTAATATAATTTTTTATTTCTCTGTCACTCACTCAAATCACCTCTTGAGTAAATTATACAATGGAAAAACAATAAGTTCAATATTTTTTATGACAAAATGCAGAAAAACTATTGACTATGACATGTTGCAGAATTATAATGGATTTAGTTAGGAGGTGATTTGAGTGAATGATAATATGAAAACAGCTATTGGAAAAGAGTTACAAAAATTAAGAATTGATAATGATAAAAAAGTAGAAGATTTATGTAAAGAATATGGACTAAATAAAGATACTATTTACAAGTATGAAAATGGAAAAGGTAACAATTTTGATACTTTGGAAAAAATACTCAATGCTTATAATATGACATTTTATCTTTTTTTTAAGAGAATATATGACACAATGCAGAACTTAGAAAATTAGGAGACAATATGAATTTATTAGAAATGTATAAAAAGATTATATGATAAAGAAAAAGAAGAGTTTATTAAATAAGTCATTAAAGACATAAATGAAGTTCAGGAAAAGACAGGAGGGTATTAATACTAGTATGAAAGAAGATATAAGTCCTGTAGAGTTAATTTATGATGCAGTAAAAGAACATATAAAAAAAGAAGAAAAGAATAATCTAATCTTCCTTATTTCTTTCAAACTTTGAAAAATCAACATTCATTGCTTCAGAAACAATAGATTTTAACAAATCTTCATCTGCCTGTAGATTCTCAAATTCAGCCAAAATTCGAGTATAAGTTCCGATAAATATAGCAACGTATTCTCTTGGTGAGTGGTACTGATTGTCGGAATTTTCATACAGATAAGATTTAGTCATCTCTAAAGCAAATTGATTAGGTTTATCAAAGTCTAGATTAACATTTACTGCGTTCAACAAAATCACCTCCTTCTATAAAAGTTTATTATAGCATGGGAGGAGAAAGGGAGTGCGTAAAAATGACACAAAAAGAGTCCAGCAAGACAAAAGATTACTATAATGTAAAAGATATTATGGATATTACTGGAAATGGTAAATCATGGTGTTATGAAACTATAAAAAAGTTAAGAAATAGTTTTCTTGAAGAATATAAAGATTCAATAGTTCCACAAGGAAAGATTCCGATATGGTACTTTGAAGAAAGAATGAAAAACAAAAAAGGATATGCCCCTGAAAACGTGTGATGTAGCATATCCGAATAAAAAATATATAAACATTTTTTACGTTTTTAGTATATCAAAAATGTAAGAAAAAATCAATTGGAGGTAATAATGAATAGTTTCACTATATACATAGATTATATTGATTTAATAAGTTTATTACCTAATAAAAAAGAACAAAGTGAATTACTATTAGCAATATGTAATTATATGTTTTTTGATGAAGAACCTAATCTTAACAATTCTCAAATGAAAATATTTAGAAATTTAAAAAGACCGTTAGATAAAAGCAAAAAAAGAGGTATAAGTGGTTCTTCAACTAAATCAAATGAAAATCAAAACGAAATCAAAAATAAATCAAATGAAAATCAAAATGAAAACAAAACAGAAACACATCAAGATGTCTATGTTTATGTTAATGATAATGTAAAAGAAAATAGAGTTAATAGGGGTATGGGGAAAGAAGAGAAAGAAGAAAAAACTACCAACGACACTAGTTTACTAGCCGAGATAGTTGAAAAAGTAATTTCTCATCTTAACGAAAAAACAAATTCAAAGTTTAGAACTACTACAAAAAGCACTAAAGCTCATATCAATGCACGATTAGATGAGGGATATAGTCTCAACGACTTCATAGTTGTTATTGATAAAAAAAGCAAAGAGTGGAAATCGACAGAATTTGAAAAGTATTTATGCCCAGAAACTTTATTTGGAACTAAATTTGAAAAATATCTTAATCAAAAAGAAAGTAAATTATCTAAAAAAAGAACAGAGACTAACACGCCTAGATGGTTTGACAAAAAAATAGAGCAAAAAGAAGCAACAGAAGAAGAAAAAAGAGAAATTGAAACAATTATTGATAGCATTTATGAATCGTAAAATTAGAAAAATAGGAGGTTATCATGTGTTTAAACAAATAATACGACAAAAGGATAATACACATAATTTGAAATATCAATCACTTTTAGAAGATAAAAACAGACAAAATGAAAAGATGATTGATTTACAAGACAAAGTAATAAGACTATTAGATGAATTAAGAAGTAAAGATAAAGAATTGTTGAATTATAAAGAGCAGCAATTAGAAAAGTACAGAAAAAAATCAAGAAAAGATAAGGAGAAAAAATAATATGAAGGATTTATTAAATTTAGAATCAATGGGGAAAATGCTTGCACTTATGGCAGTAAGTGAAAAATACTGTGAAGGAAAAGAAACTATTGAGGAAGTTTTAGAGAGAATAAAAATTGATAGATTTAAAGATTTGAAAGATTTTGAAGACTCTATGACAAAGATAGAAACAGAGGCTGAGTTAAAAATGGAACTTTTTAACTTAAAACAAATATCAAAAAATAAAAAAGATATTTTGGTAGTTGCAAAATCGATAATAAAAAACATGGAGGAATTAACTAAGTTAGTTGAGGAGGAAGAAAACAATGCTTAATAAAATCATATTAGTAGGTAGAATTGCAAAAGATATAGAAATTACAAAATTAGAAAATGGTTCTAGAAGAACAATACTCTCTTTGATTATTCCAAGAAGTTTCAAAAACAGTGAAGGTAATTACGATACTGATTTTGTTGATTGTGTAGTATTTAATAATATTGCAGATAATATAGAAGAATTTTGTAGTAAAGGAGATATTGTTGGAGTTAAAGGAAGAATTCAATCAAGAAAGATAGAAAATAATAATGTGATAGAAATTATAGCCGAAAAAGTTACATTTTTATCTAGTCGTTCAAAAGAAAGTGATGACGAAATAGAAGAAGGATAGGTGATATATATGAGTTTAACTAATGGTTATTTAAAATCAACAATGAAAATTTTGTTTGTTGATGAAAATAATTTTATAAAAAAGTATAGAGGATTGAAAAGGTATTGTCCTTTAGCTTATAAATATCTAATTTTTGAAATAATGAATAAGCACAATTATTCAAATAAAGTGGGAAAATATGAAATAGAATTACCTACAGATGAAAAGTTCAAAATGGTATATGGACAAATTAAATTGATTTATACAAGAACAAGTAAAGCTGTAGTACTAGAAGATATTAAACCAACAGATATTTTGGAAGCTGGTTATATGTATCTTTTAGACACATATAGAGGAGTACCTTACAGAAATGAAAAAGATAAATTCAAAATAGATATGGCAATGAATTTAGTAGGCTATTGCTAATGAATACAAAAGATTTAAAAGAAAAAGTTAGGAGAATTATTAAATGGAAATAAGTTTATATAAGTTAGATAAGGTTGTAAAAGATATTTTGGAACAAGGATTATCATTTGATTATGAGACAGGAGAAGTATTGTTTACAGCAGAAGATTTAGAAAAACTAGAAACATCAATAGAAGCAAAAATTAATAATATAATTGGTTACATTAAAAACCTTGAATTAGAGCAAAAGATGTATAAAGAAGTCAGTGATGACTATAAGAATAGAGCAGATGAGAAAAAGAAAAAAACGGAGAAATTAAAAAAATATTTGGATTCATTCATGACTTCAAATAACATTGATAAAAAAGAAGTTATGAATGGAGTAGCATCTTACAGAAAATCAACTGTTGTAGATATTTACGATGAAGATAAGTTAAAAGAATATATAAAACTTCATAAAGAAATAGAAGAAAAATATACAACTACAAAAGTAGAATTCTCTAAAAAAGGTATGACAGAAGATTTAAAGAAAGGTATTAAAATTTCTGGAGTGCAATTAACAGAAAAAAGAAATCTACAGGTGAAATAATATGGAGAAGAAAGAAGAAAAAAAAGAAATAGTAAAGCTATCAATAGAAGAAAAATTATCTTTAATTCAAAGTGAGATTAAAGTTCCAAAAAAACAACATAATAGCTTTGGAAATTATAATTTTAGAAGTTGTGAAGATATATTAGAGACTATAAAGCCAATCCTAAGCAAATATGGAGTGTTAGTATTACTGAGTGATGAAATATGTGTATTTGGCAATAATGAACCAGTAATAGTAGAAGAAGAGTATTTTAATGAAGAATTAAAAAGAATGATGACTAAGAAAAATATAATAAATACCCAAAGATTTTATATAAAAGCTGAAGCTAAGATAGTGGATGCAGAAACAAGTAATTTTATCAGTAATTATGCTTATGCAAGAGAAGAAGATAATAAAAAAGGAATGGATTCTAGTCAAATAACAGGAACAGCAAGCAGTTATGCAAGAAAATATGCATTGAATGGATTATTAGCTTTAGATGATGTAAAAGATGCAGATGATCCTTCAATTTCTAAATTAACAAATAATGATAATCAAGAATCAACAATTTCATTACATGAAGCAGAAAATTACATTTTCCCTGGTGGAAAGTGCAAAGGGAAAAAACTCAAAGATGTAATGGTGGAAGATGAAGATTATATAGATTGGTTAGTAACAAATAAGAAAGCCAATCCAACGTTAAAGAAGTGTATTGAAATATTAGAACAAGCTAATGAAAAAGTAGTAGATAGACTAGAACTTTTAAAAGAGATGAAAGATTTAGAACTAAAAACTAATTCTAGCCATGAAAAGATATTAGAAACTTATGGAGTAAAAAGTGATACAGAGATGTCCTCAGAACAAATGCAAGATGCCATTAATACACTAAAAAAATATCTTCCAGAGGTAGAAAAGGAAATGACTCCATATGATTTCTAATAAAAAAGCATTCTTAAGAAATTATCAAGAACCAACATTAACAAATTATACAAATAATGGAATATGTTCAAGGTGTGGTGAGTGTTGTTCTGAATTTCTTCCACTTGATGAGAAAGAAATGGAAGAGATAGAAAAATACTTAAGAACACATAAGGTGAAAAGACATAATAAAGGAAAAAATAATTTCAGATGTCCATTTAGAAATGATGAAAAAAAGATATGTGAAATTTATAAAGTAAGACCGCAGATATGCCAAGTTTTTAAATGTGATACTCCACCAATGGAAGCATTTAAAAGAAGAGATGTTATAAGCCTTAAAAAGAAACCAAAAAGTATGAGTGAAGTATTTTATAATGATAAATCAAAGTATAAATTTGCTAAAGGCTTAGGGTTAAAAGTATACAGAAGAGGAGAATAATGATGAAAAATATTAGTAAAGAAGAAAAATTTGACAGTTTAGAAGAAGTTCAAACTACAGTGAGGGAATGTTTTAACAGAACAGTAAAGGAGCAAGAAAGAAAGACTATGAACTCGTATGTATTAATTACAGATGATACGGATGCCTTAGTCGGAAGTAAAGAAGATTTGCTTAGAGCATTAAAGCATATGATAGTTAGGTTAAAAGAATTTGCACCAGAAAATGAGATAGAGACAGTAGTTTCAAAGGCTATGAAGATAGATTTAAATGATAAGAAAAGCAAAGTAGAGAGTATTATTAAATCAATATTTGGAGAAGATGAAGATGAATAAAGTAATTTTAATAGGAAGACTAACAAGAAATCCAGAACTAAGATATACAGAAAGTAATATTGCAGTAGCAACATTTACACTAGCAGTAAATAGACCTTTTTCCAATCAACAAGGAGAAAGAGAAGCTGATTTTATTAATATAGTAGTTTGGAGAAAACAAGCTGAAAACGTAAATGAACTATTTATCACAAGGTAGTAAAGTAGCAGTTGAAGGAACTATTCAAACACGTTCTTACGATGATAACAACGGTCAAAAAAGATATATCACAGAGGTAATTGCAAATAGTGTAGAATTTTTAGAATCGAAAAAGGAATCAACTGAAATAACTAATAAATCAATCACAACAAATCTAGAGAAAGATACACAAAGTAATCCATTTGAAGAATTCGGACAACAAATATTTATTGATCCAGATGAATTGCCGTTCGATTAGGAGGTAAGATATGAAAAAGAAAAAACATGAAAAAAAATACGATTTTTTAAAGATAAGAAAAATGCTAAGAAATGATTATCATTTATGTGTTGAACATAAGGAAGACGGGAAAATAGGATGGAGTCTATACAGAAATTATATTGATTCAAGAGTGTATTTTAGTAAGGATAATAAGGCAATTTTGACAAGCAAAACTAATACTTATGAAGAATTATATAAATATGCAAAAGAACATAGGAAGTATGATTTAGATAGAATGTTAGGAATTACAATGATAATTGTATCTTGCATATTGGTTATTTTATCTATTGTGAATATTTTTATTGGTAATATTTGTCTTAGAGGATTCTTATTTGGAGCAAACACTATAATAATTGCAGTATCTATAATTAGCTTCAATGTTTTTAATAAAAATAGTAATGTTGAATTTTTAGAATTAAAAGAAAACCTAGAGAGGTTAGAAAATGAAAATATTTAGATTTATGTCTAAGTTAGAATTCATCAAATTATGTAATGGAGAAAAATTAGAAAATAATACAAGACATTATGAGAAATCAAATTCAAGTTCAAAGGGTTTTTGTTTTCTAAACTATGACGAATACAAGCCAGAATATGCACTTCATTTTTTGAGTGGAGTAGCAAATACAGAAATATGTGTAGTGCTTGAAACAAATAATAATTTAAACAAGACTTTTGGAGTATATGCAAAACCATTAAGTATTGAAGAGTACAAAAAAATGTCTCTTTTCGAACTGTTTGATTTTTCTAATATTAATTCTATGGAAGTAAATGAGCTTTGTACAAATAGGTATAACAAAAGAGATTTCAAGATATTAAAATATTGTGAACCTTATCAACCTAATATTTTTAATACAGGTGACTTTAAGTGGGTAGAATATCATGATTGAATTTACAGGAAAAACAATTGATATAAAAAGAAAAATTTTTCAATTAGATAGTGAAACTTTATATGATGTAAAAATTATTAAACACAGAAATAAAAGAAGTAAGAATGCAAATTCATATATGTGGGAATTAGTAGGAAGACTTGCAGATGTTTTAGGTAGTAGTAAGGAAGAGATTTACTTTGAGGAATTGAGAAAATATGGACAATCTCTTCTTATTCCTGTAGAAAAAGACAAGAAACCTAATGGCTATTTTAAATACTATGAATTTGAATGTTCAAGCACTATTAATGGTAAGAAAGCAGATTGGTATAAAGTCTATAAAGGATCAAGTGAGTACAATACAAAAGAAATGGCATTCTTAATTGATGGAGTTGTTTCAGATTGTAAGGAACTAGAAATACCGACTTTAGAAGATTATCAAATAGAACAATTAATAAAAGATTGGAAGTGATTATATGAATAAATCAGTATTTTCATTTATGGAATTGGAAGAGAAAGAAATTACAAATCAAAAAATTAAGATATTTGAGAGATTGATAGAAGAATTCAAAGAAACATTTAGTTACGATATTAAGCCTAGTAAAAAGAATTACATGCTACAAGCAATATTAGAGGATTGTGAGAAGGAGTTATCAAAAATAAATGTTAGATGAAACAATAGAATTATTAACAGAACAAATGATAGAAAGTGATTTTGAAGATAAAAAAGATAATAATATAACTGAAATAAAAATTACAAAGACACAATTATATCAGTTTTGTATAAGATTAGTTAAATTGATTAGAGAAGTGGAGCAGTTATGAATTATTATGATTTTTTAAATAGCAAGAAAAAATATGTATCATCTGCAGGTATTGAAGTTGCAATAAAAGACATAAATAGTAAGTTATTTGATTGGCAAAAAGAATGTGTTAAATGGGCATTAAAAAAAGGAAAAAGTGCATTATTTGAAGATTGCGGACTTGGTAAAACTATACAGCAGTTAGAGTGGGCTTATCAAGTATATAAAAAAACAAATAAAAATGTATTAATAGTTGCTCCTTTAGGAGTTACTACACAAACGGCAGAAGAGGAAGCACCTAAACTAGGATATGAAGTAACAATAATAAGAAGTAATAATGACATCAAAAAAGGAATTAATATAATCAATTATGAAATGCTAGAAAATATAGATACAACCCAATTTATAGGAGTTGTATTAGATGAATCAAGTATATTAAAAAATTTCACAGGAAAAATGAGGACTAAAATAACTGAATGTTTTAAAAATACTCAATATAAATTATGTTGTACTGCTACACCTGCACCAAATGATTATATGGAACTTTTAAACCATGCAGAATTCTTAGATATTATGAGTAGTGCACAAGCATTGAGTATATATTTCATTAATGATATGAAAACTGGACAATGGAGATTAAAAGGTCATGCTACAGTTGATTTTTGGAAATGGACAAGTAGTTGGGCATTAAATATAGAAACTCCAAGTGATATTGGTTTTGACGATACAGGATATATATTACCCAAATTAAATGAGCACGAAGAAATAGTTGATATTGATTTAATAGATAATAACTTTGAGCATGGATTATTTAGAGATATACAAATGAGTGCTACTTCATTTTATAAAGAAAAGAAAAACACTATTAAAGAAAGAGCTAAAAGAGTGAAAGAAATAATAGATTCTTGTCCTAATGAACAATATCTAATATGGGTTGATATGAATGAAGAAGCTGATGAATTAAAAAAACTATTACCTACTGCAGTAGAGGTAAGAGGAACAGATAAAAATGAATTTAAAGAAGAATCAAGTCAAAAATTTAAAAGTGGAGAAATTCAAATCCTTATAAGTAAATCCAAAATCTTTGGATATGGTATGAATTTTCAAAATTGTAATAATGTTATATTTTGTGGATTAACTTATTCTTATGAAAATTACTATCAAGCTTTAAGACGCTTATATCGATTCGGACAAACTAAAGAAGTAAATAGTTATATAGTTCTAGGTTCAACAGAAAAAGTAATATTAGAAACAATAAGAAGAAAGGAAGAGCAACAAAGACAAATGAAAAATAGTATGAATTTAAGTGTAAAAGATATACAACTTTTAGAAATAACAGGAGTTTCTAAAAATATAGAATTTACGAATAAAAATATAGAGTTGCCAAACTGGTTATGAGAGAAGAAAAAGGCAAAAAATGGATTGCTTACAATAGTGATTGTGTTGAAGTATGTAAGCAACTTCCTAATGATTGTATAGATTTAACAATATCATCATTTCCATTTGCCAATTTATATACATATAGTGATGATATTAGAGATTTTTCAAATGTAAGTGATTTAGATGAATATTTTAAACAACTAGATTTTTTAATTCCAGAACTTTATAGAATAACGCGTCCTAATAGACTAATATGTTTACATCTTAAGCAGATACCTACATTTAAAGGGAGAGATGGAGCAATGGGATTAATAGATTTTAGAGGAATGATAATTCAAGCCTTTCAAAAGTATGGATGGACTTATCACGGAGAAATAACTGTATGGACTGATCCACAGATAGAAGCAACAAGAACTAAAGCAGCAAGTATTTTATGGAATAGTTATAAAAAATTTGCAGAAATAACAAGAACAGGTATGGCAGATTATGTTGTTATTATGCAAAAAGTAGATAATTCTAATCAAGAAAGCCATATATTACATGAAAATACAGATGAAGAATTTCATCATTGGACAGAAATTGCTAGCCCATGTTGGATGAACATTTCAAGAACAAATGTATTAAATACAAAAATAGCAAAAGAAGCTAAAGATGAAAAACATATGACACCATTGCAATTAGATTTAATAAGGGAATTAATACATTGGTATTCAAATAAAAACGAAGTTATTTTCGACCCGTTTAGCGGAATATTTAGTGTTGGTTATCAAGCATTGAAAATGGATAGAAAAACTATCATGTGTGAATTAAAAAAAAGTTATTTTGAAGTTAGCTGTAATAATTTAAAAGAAGTAGAAGATAAATCACAATCAACAATATTTGATTTTATAGAGGAGTAATTTTATGGATTATAGTGAATATAACGAGGTTATAAATGGAGAAAAAACATATAAAAAAATTGCTAAATTTCTAAAAGAAGATAAAGCAGTAGGTATAGGATGGACAGACGAAATAAATACTCACTTTGATATCATTTTTAAATTAGGACTTAGCAATAAAAGTGGAATATTTCAAGGAGGAATAAAACAAGAGTATTTATTTGTAAGCATAATAGACCATACTAGCTATGGATTTATATCAGATACTATAAAAGATGTAGGTTATATACAAGAAAAATTAAGGATGAATAACGAAACAGGAGAGAAATTGGCAGAACTAATAAATGGAATTATTAAAGAAATAAACGGAGGTATTTAAATGGAAAATGAGGAACAAAAAGTGTATATATCACTTAAGTTAAGATATAAATATGAATCTGAAATAAAAGAATTAAAAGAGTTATTAAAACAAATAATTGATTTATCCATAGTAGAATCAATTAATTATGAGAGGGATTAAATTATGATAGTTATAAAATGTAGTCCATATGAAAAAGGAGATTTTCTTAGAATATTAGATTATGCAAAACAAAAGAAAAAAGAAGAAATGGAAAAAGGAAAAATAACAAAAGAACTATATAAATATGAAGAATTTCTTATTGATAAGTTGATAAATCGTGTTAATGGTCATTATGTAGAAGAAATCCAACTTGATTCTAAAACTTATAGAGAGAGGACAGGAAGACAGAAAAGGTCTCAAAAGGATGACTGGAGTATGGATGATGAAATGGGACTAGTATAGTATGGAAAAGTTAGTAAAAATTGTATTTGTCATTTTGTTAATTATATTTTTGTTATTCATAGGAATTTTGGTATTCGAAACTATAGATATGTTAATCGATCATCAATGTTACCAATTGCAACCTAATGATTTTTATAAATCTTCTATTTGTGAAAGGTATTGGAATGAAAAAAAGTAAAGTTTATGCAATGTATAAAGATGATGAACTACTAGGAATTGGAACTGTGAAAGAATTAGCAGAAATATTAAATGTGAAAGTTGAAACTATAAGATTCTATATCACACCAACTTATCAAAAAAGAGTAGATAAAGGTAAAAATAGAAGAATTTTGATAGAAATAGAGGAGTAACACTATGAGTGAAGAAAAAATAACCAAACAAGATATTTTAAATGTTACAGGAAGTATGTTTGATACAATGCTAGATTTTGTAGATAATTCTCATAAAGAAATAGAAAGTTTGCAACAAGAAAACCAACAACTAAAACAGTTGAATAAAGATAAAGACATAAGAAATTCAAAACAAAGAGTAGCTAATAAAAAGTTAATGGAAAAAAATCAACAATTAAAACAGCAGCTCAAACAAAGAGATGAAGTTATTGAAGAGGCAATAAAGTATATTAAATCCAATGAGCATTATGAAAATTATAAAATTGGAGCAGTTGTTACTGGACCTATGCCTTTATTAGAAATTCTAACCAAACACAAAGGAGATAGTAATGAGATTAAATAAAGATATATACATAAGAACATATGATGAATTACAGGAAAGATTTTCAAGTTTATTTATGTGTACTATTCATATACCTTATCAAGAATTTGAAAAACTTACAGAACAAGAAAAGATGTCATTAAAGATTAGAGGAAATGAATTTATTTTCAACAAAGGAGATAACAATGGATGAAGTTGAATTTTATTTAATAGATTTAAAAAGTAAATTTAATAAGATAAAACCTCATACATACTATTTATCTTATTCAGGGGGTAAAGATAGTCATTTCTTATATTGGTTCATAAAAGATTATCTAAAAAGAGATGATATTAAAATCGTTGGAATAAACACTTATATGGAACATCACGAAATATTACAAAGAATATTGAAAAATTGTGATGTTGTATTATATCCAAAAATAAAACCCTTTGAAATAAAGAAAAAATATGGAAGCCCCTGTTTTTCTAAAATGCAAGATGATTTTATTAACAGATATCAAAATGGAAGTCGAGCTCCTTATCTTATGGAAAGAATATATGGAAAAGATAAAAGAGGAAATGATTGGACTAAATTTAAACTTAATAATAAAGCTAGAAATCTATTATTAAGTGGAAAATTACATAAAGTTAGCCCTAAATGTTGTTATTTTTTAAAGAAAAAAACAGCTCACGATTTTGAAAAGAAAACAGGATTGAAACCTATATTAGGTGTTCGTGGGAGTGAAAGTGCTTTAAGGAAAGTTCAATATAAAAGTTGTTTTACAAAAGATGGAAAATTCACCCCAATACACGATTTATCTAATGAATTGTTAGATATGATTTATGAAAAATATAATATTGAAATTCCTAATGTGTACCAACACATTGAACGGACTGGTTGTATGGGTTGTCCTTACGGAAGTTATAAAGGTGACACTTTAAAAGAACTTAATCTTTTAAATGAAAATCAATTTAAGTTTGTATGTGACTATTTTAAAGAGAGTTATGAAGTATTAGGAATAAAACCTTATAGACAAATTACAATTTTTGATATTAAAGGAGATAACAATGAATAAAGAAAATAAGATGTATGATTATTTGTTAAATCATAACTATATATCAGAAAATAAAAAAAGTAATTATCAATCTGAATTAAGTATTGAAAGAGCCGAATGTATCGCTAATAAATACAATTTATTAGTAGAAGAAGAAAACAGCAATTTAAAACAAGCACTAATTGATATAAGAGAATATGTAAATAGTTTTAATGATAAAGAAAATTCGATTCGGTATATAGGCACAGGTGAAAAATTACACAATATTTTACAAATAATAGATAAAGCAATAGGGAGTGATAATAATGGGGATATATCTGACTAATAAAGAAAAAAATGTAGAAATGGGATATATAGGATTTGCTTTAATAAGAAGAAGTGTTGCAAAAGCTTATAATCAAGAGATAAGTAATTTGTATGAAAAGTTATATACACCGCCTTTTAAAGAATATACGGAAGAAGAAAATAAATATCTTGATGAACATTTACCAAAATATTTAGATAAGTTCTTATTTCATAGTGATTGTGATGGACATTTTTGTATGAGAGATGTTAAGGGGATTTATAAAGAATTAATAAAGTTGAAACCAGCATTTGATAGAGATGATTTTTATAAGAAATATAACGAATTATTGGAATTATTCTCACAAGGGAAAAGAATAGATATCTTTTAATGAATGAGGAGATGATAAGTAATGTCAGCAAAAGAGATGTTCGAAAAGCTAGGTTATAAAAAAGAAGAGTATGTAAATCAATTAATGTGGAAAAATGATAGATAATTTTTAGATTTTAATAAAACATCAGAAAGCATAAATATTTATGTGAATGGAATTGGTAATTGGCAAGGTTTTCAAATCAATGATTTAAAATTATTACAAGCTATAAATAAGCAAGTGAAAGAGTTAGGATGGTTAGATGAATAGAGAAGTTTTATTTAAAGCAAAAAGAAAAGATAATGGTGAGTGGATAGAAGGTAGCTTGCTAATTCTTGAAAGTGGTTATTACATAAAAGACGCTCCTATAGAATAGGAAGTTACTGTGAATTAAGTATTGACGATATGCAAGCCATAAATAAACAATGTGAGGAGCTAGGATGGAGTGATTAGATGAAAGTAATAGATTTAGTACATAAGAGAGAAAGACTAGAAGAAATGCCACAAACTATAAAGTATAACAGAAATGTATACCACTATAATGGTAGCAACTATTTTACGGAATTTGTTGGTGGTATGAGAATGACCTTTGATTTTTCAGACTTGACTAGGGAAATAGAAATAATAGAGGAAAATAAAGGCATAGAAGAAATAGAAATTATAAAAAATGCAGATAATTTCTATATTGTAAAAGATAATAGACAATGCCAATTAAATAGACATGATACGGTCATAATAGATAAAATCAACGAATTAGTAAGAGAAGTAAATAAACTTAAGAAGGATAATTAATGATAGATAAATTAATAGGAATAATATTAATAATAATCTTAATAGTATTTTTATACTGTTGTGTGAAAATAACAGACAATAATAAAAAGTAATAAAGAAAGAAGGTAAATAAAAATGATATTAATTATAGTAAGTTTAATATTAGTTGCAATTACAGTAGGAATTTTAGGATTTGATTTAGAATTTGAAGAATGGAAAATAAGACCAAGAATGTTGTTTGGATTATGCTGGTTATTAATTATATTATTTGGTTGTTTTTCTACGATAAAAACAGGAGAAATAGGTGTTAAAACAAGATTTGGAAAAATAGTTGGTATGACAAAAAGTGAAGGTTTTATCTTTAAATCACCATTTGAAAAAATAACTAAAATAAATATTAAAGTTCAAAAATATGAAAATAAGGATGCACTAACTACATCTACTAAAGATATGCAAATTGTAAATAACATAAAAGTTTCAATAAATTATCAAATTGAAGGTACTAAGGCACTTAATTTATATAAGAAAGTAGGAAAAGATTATAAGAATACAATTTTAGAACCAGCAATACAAGAAACAATTAAAAGTGTTATTTCAAAATATACATCAGAAGAATTAGTGACAAAAAGAAGTGATATATCTTTAGACATAAGTAATACATTAAATAATAGAATTAATTCTTATGGGATCAATAGTGTATCAGTAGCAATAAATAATTTTGACTTTAGTAAATCTTATAATCAAGCAATAGAACAAAAAGCAGTAGCAGAGCAAAATGTTTTAAAAGCACAACAAGAATTAGAAAAAGAAAAAATCGAAGCTGAAAAGAAATTAGTAAAGGCAGAAGCAGAACAAGCAGCCAATCAATTAAAACAACAAACATTAACAGATAATATTATAAAAGAAAAATTTATTGAAAAATGGAATGGTGAGCTTCCAAAAGCAAGTGGTAGTGATTCAATACTAAATATAGATAGCTTATTAAAATAAATTCTTGGAGGTAATTATGAAAGAAGTAATTGAGTCTTTAATAAAAAAATATGGTGATGATTTTAAAGGAGCAACTGATGATAGTAAAAATCACTATATTATTCTAAATAAAAAAACAGTAGTACTTTCTAAATCAGAAATAAAAGGAAAATCTACTGAGGAAATTCTTAAATTAATAGATGAAAGATAAATAGAAGGAGTAAATATGAATAACAAAGGATTTACAACAATTGAAATTCTAGCAGTAATAGTTGTTATTGCAATAATATTTTTAATGATTTTCGGAGGTACAAAATAATGAATAAAAGTTGGAAATTAGTTTTAATAATTATAGGAATTATACTAGGAGTAATTTTATTGATAACAAGTATTTTTGCAGGTACAAGTAATAGATTGGTAAGTTTAGAAGAACAAATAAAAGAAAGTAGTTCTTCAATTAAGGTGCAAGAAAAAAGAAGATTAGATTTGATAAATAATTTGGTAGATACAGTTAAATCATATAACAAATATGAAAGTAGTACTTTGGAAGCAGTTACGCAAGCACGATCTAAAATTGATAGTGGAGACATTGATGGAGCTAAGACAATCCTTAATGCAGTAGCAGAACAATATCCCGAATTAAAATCGAATGAAAATTATAAACAAGTCATGACTGAAATGGCAACAACAGAAAATCTAATTGCTAATTATAGAGAAAATTACAATAACCAGGTAAAAGGGTATAACAAGTATATTCGTAAATTTCCTACAAGTATGATAGCAAATATGATGGGATATGAAAAAAAAGATTTTGAATACTTAAATTATGAAGTATCTAGTGATGCTCCTAAAAATTTATGGGATTAAGATATGACAATAACTAAAAGAGAAATATTAGTTTGTATTCCTATATCTTGTATATTATTATGTCTAGGATTGTTTATAGATTCAAAGATAATTGAAAGCAATCTATTATCTAATGAAGAATATACTAAAGCATTAAAAATAAATAATGATAATGATATGTTTAAATATGTTATTGAAACAAATGTAGGTAAAGTAATTAATTATGGAGAATTTAAAGTAATTGATGGAATAAAAGATTCTTGGTTAAAAAATGACTATATGTATATAAGTAAAATTACAGAGGAATACACTAAACATTCAAAAAGAGTATGTGGGGAAGATAGCAACGGAAATGAATCATGTCATACAGAATATTATTATGAATGGGATGAAATTGATTCTAATATTAATAATGTTCAAAAAATAACATTCAGTAGTGTAAATTTTTCTTTTTCAGACTTTAGAAATTATCCAACATATAGGCTCGAATTATCAAAGGATAATGTAATCGATAATCTAGCAAATAAGATAGATGATAATTTCATTTATGATAACGTAGGATGGAGTCATGGCGTTGGAGATAAGAGGTATTATTATGAAGTAATTGATAAAAGTTTTTATGGAACTGTATTTGGTGAAGTTAAAGACAATAAATTTCAAGATAAAAACAAATTAATTATTCATGATTCAAATATAGAAGAATTTATAAAATCAAAAGATGGCTGGAATTTAGCAACAAGAATAATATATTGGATATTATATCTAATTATTAGTGGCTTTGCTATATATGGATATTTATATATAGATAACGATTATTTAGAAGATTAGGAGAAAATATGTATATAGATAAATTTGTAATAGGATTTATATTAGGAATAGTTTTTACTATAATTGCAGAAGTAATTATTGGTATGAGTATAGGAAAAAACAAATAGAATAGGAGTGATAGTATGAATAAAATTCAAAAAATAAGAAATGAGAAATTAACAGAAAATGGTGATAAATCTTATAAAACTACAGGAAATAATTTAACAGATTTATTATTCATGACATCATATTTTGAAAAAAACTTAAATGAGGTTAAAATTGGAACTAGTGAAAAAGAAAAAATATTCTCAATGTTCATTCGTGATCCAAGATTTGGATTAGGTAGAAGAGACTTAGGAAGAAAGTTGATGATGTTATCAGAAGTAAGTCCAAAGAATAAAGTATTAGCTGGTAGATATGATGACTTATATAATATAGCAACAGATGAAGATTTAGAATACCTTAAAATGCAGTTGTACGATGGTAATGAACTTGCTAAAAAGTGGATGCCAAGATTATCAGGAAAAGATAAGAAAATAGCTCTTGCATTGTGTGATGAATGGGATTTAGATAAAAAAACATATAGAAAATTAATTAAGACTGAAAAAACAGTTGAGTATAAACTTTCTTATGCAGAAAAAGAAGAAGAAACACCTTTAAATGAATTGTTTAATAAAGGTAACTATAAACATCCATTAGTAAATGAAATTGATTTTGAACATGTACCAAGTCTGGCAATGACTAAGTACTTACATGCATTTTCGACAAGAGAAGATATAAAACCTAGATTCGATGAATATATACAAAAAGTAAAAGAAGAAAAAGCAAAAGTGAATGTTTCCACAACAAATGTTTATGATGCCTACAAGACTGCTACAAAAGGACTTAGATCAGTAGAAAAAAATGCAGATGTAATTGCAAATAGAACTATAGAAAATGCAACATTAGGTGTTGAAATGAATGCTATATGTGTTTTAGATACATCTGGATCAATGACCTGGGGATATTCAGAGGGTGGGACACCTATGGATAAAGCAAATTCAGTTGCATATGCTATAGCAAGTAAATCTACCTATGCAAAAAATCAAATTATATCATTTAGTTCTAGACCAAGACTTATGACAATCACAGGTAATACATTAAAAGAAAAATATCGTTCTATGTATACTGGAGATTGTTCTAATACAGATTTTGGAGCAGTTATGAAACTATTACAAGGCTTAAAAAAATATCCTCAATATTTAGTAGTATTAAGTGATATGGAATTTGATGAAGGATCTAATCAATCAAAAACAGAGACCATGAAAATATTTAAGGAACATGGAGCAGATACAAAAATCATTTGGTGGAATTTCAATGATAGAAATAAGACAGTTCCAGAATTTGATGAGTATGGAAATATTTACTTAAGTGGTTATAATTTGCAAATATTAAAACTTCTAGAAAATAATTTTGATATGACAACTTATATTGATAAAATACTTGATGATTACAAGAAAAAGATTGAATATAAGTAATAATTTTGGTATAATATAAAGTAATTAAAGAGACTTACAGCATAAAAGTCTGCTAATGACTATAACTTTAGCTCCATTTAAAAGTTGTGTAAGATAATTAACTAACTAAAAGTCTCTTGTTACTCTTGTTATAAAATTTTAAAGCCCATTGCTGCAATAATAAACTAAGTCTATGTAGTCAAATGGTTAAGACACTTTCCTGTAACGAAAGCAATATTGGTTCAATTCCAATCATAAATTTTTATGGGCTTGCTAAAACTTAGAATTAAAGTAAAGACTATTTCTGCAATAAAAATTAGGTAAAGCATTTCACTGATAATGAAAGTATCGATGGTTCGAACCCATCTCAAACATTAAGTTTGATAGCTTAGATAAAGTATAGTCTTGTTAATTAATAATAAAAAGTTAAAAGGTCTAACCGCAAACAATAAAAAGCTATAATTTTGGGAATTATGAAAGCACTATCCTGCTAAGATAGAAAAAAGACCTTTGTTAAATTAATCATAAATAAAGTAAAGACACTTCCAGCAAAAATGTATGGACTTAAAATCCCAGATTGATGGTTCGAATCCATCTCCGTCAGCCAATATGACAGATAGCCAAACGGTAAGGCATGTGAAAATAAAGTGTCTTGTTAAATTAATAAGAATGTCTAGTGGGGTGTAATATGACTCTTAAAGAAGCTAATTATCAAGTTGAAAGTAAAACTAATGAATTAAATAAATTATTAAGAGATAAAGAAATATTAGAATGTATGATAGATCCAAAAAACACAGATTTTACTAAGATAATTGTAGATGGTGGTAAACATGGAAATATTTTAGAAATATATGTAGCTTTAAAAGATTTAAAAAAGTGGAAAGATTTAGATAAAAAGATAAATAGGCTTCAAGAGGAAATACAAAATTTAGTTAAATGGATAGACGAAGAATTAAGAATTCTAAAAAAGTATGATAAACTAGAACAGCTAATAGTCTATTACAAAGAAGAATGCCAAGAAAAATACACTTGGTATCAAATATCTTCAAAAGTTAACTATTCTATTACACAATGCAGACGTATATATAGAAGATACAAACAGAAAAGGGATATTTATGAAGAAACAAGAAATATTTAAGACTCTTTCTAATTACAAAAAAATATTAGAAGAAAAGGGTTATGAAGTAATCTACATCGGTTTATATGGTAGTCAAAACTATAATTTAGACGATGAAGAAAGTGACATAGATGTCAAAGCAATAGTTTCTCTTTCTTTGGAAGATATTATAAACAGAAAAGTTATAAGTAAAACTATTGAATGTGAAAATGGAAATATTGATGTAAAAGATTTATTAACTTATTATGAAGTAATAAGAAAAGGAAATTTTAGTTATATCGAAGCAATACAAACGGAATATTCAATTGGAGATAAATACATTAAAGAATTACTAAGTCAATTTAAAGTTAATTATAAAAGTATGCTAGGAGCTATGTATGAGAAAAGAAAAGCATTAACTCACGAATATCCTAGCAAGCATGAAGAGTTTAAAAAATGGGGATACGATCCTAAACAACATCATCATATATTAAGACTATATGATTTGCTTGTAGCTAATAAATGTAAAAATAATATTAGTTTCATAACATATGAAATAGATGACCCTAGAAGAAAAGAATTAATTGTATTTAAAAGAAATAAAAATAATATAGCTAAAAACATAATTGAATCTGAAAGTGATGATATTATTAATAGAGCTAGAGAATTGGTAGATTATAATTATGTTTATGAATATTTGGATTTAGGAAAAGAGATAAACGAGTATATTGAAAATAAAATAAAGATTCAGTTAAGAAATACGAATATTAGTTATGCTAGAGAAGTAAGAACTTTTAATAATTCTATTCCTAAAAATGATTTAAAAAAATTTCCGATATTAGAAAGTTATAAAAATCAAGATATATCTTATATTGTATATGAAAGTATAGAAATTTTATAAGATGGACAACTCTGGACACTTTTTTATGTTAATATGTTAATATAAGGTAATATAAAAATGGTTAGCCTTTTAAATCGAACTTATTATAGTTCTTTTTTTGTGAGGTGATAGAGTGAAAATAAATATATTAGGAACTAAATATACAATTATATTAAATGCACTAGAAAAAGATTATCCTAAATTGAGAGCAAATGATGGTTATACAGACTTTAGTATTAAACAAATAGCGGTTGCTAAATTTGATAGAGATGAATCAACTATAGAAGATTTAGATTATTATACTAAAAAAGTAATAAGGCATGAGGTTATTCATGCTTTTTTATATGAAAGTGGATTAGCAGAAAATAGTACTGACAGATGGGCGTTAAATGAAGAAATGGTTGATTATTTTGCTTCTCAATTTGAAAAAATGTTAGATGTATTTAAAGAATTGGATGCTATAGATTAATGACAAAAACAATCGAAAAAAAAACTCCAAAGAAGAAAAGAAAGAATATCAAAAGAGACTGGCATAAATTAGAACAAGAATTCTTATTAGGTGATTACAAGTCTGTAAGTGATTTCTTCAGAAAAAATAAAATAGAAGAAAATAGCAGAAATAGAAAGAATGTGAAAGGTTGGAGTCAAAAGAAAAAAGATAATAGTGCTAAAAAAGTGCAAAAAACAGTAGAAAAAGTGATAGAAAAAGAATCAACAAAAGAAGCTAATAAAATAGTCAATACTAAAGATACTGCTACTAAGTTATTAGAAAAGATAAATCTTTCAATAGAAGAATTAAATAAGTATTTTTCTAAAAATACAAAAAAGACAAAAATAGTTGAATATGACAATGAAATTAAAAAACCTACAAAAGAGGTAATAGAAGAAAATGAAGAAATTAATGAATTCTTTTCTATTATTGATAGAAGTGGTTTAAAACAATTAACTTCAGCATTAAAAGATATAAACGACATATTAAATAACAATAATGATCAATCAAATAATTCAACATCCTTTGCAGAAGAAATAGAAAAAGCATGGAGAAGTAGAAATGAACGTTGAAGCATTACAATATTACATTGATAGACCTATAGAATTTGCAGAAGATATATTGAATGTAACTCCTACTAAATACCAAAAAGAAGTAATGAATGATGTAGCTAAGTATCAGAGAGTTACAGTCAAGAGTGGACATGGAGTAGGGAAGAGTGCATTAGAAAGTTGGATAATTTGGTGGTATATAAGTACAAGACCTTATCCAAAGATATTATGTACTGCTCCAACAAAACATCAGTTGCATGATATTTTATGGGCAGAAGTTAGCAAATGGAGAAGAAGTAGTAAAGGCTTAGCAGCAGAGTTTGAGTGGACTAGTGAAAAAATATACTTAAAAGGTTCACAAGAAGAATGGTTTGCTATAGCAAGAACAAGTAATAAACCAGACGCTTTACAAGGAACACACGCCGAACATGTATTAATAATAATAGATGAAGCAAGTGGAGTGCCAGATATAGTATTTGAGCCTGTTCTCGGTTCGTTAAGTACACAAGATGCTAAATTATTAATGTGTGGAAATCCTACTCAATTGAGTGGTTTTTTTTATGAATCACATACAAATAAAGCTGATATGTATAAGAGACATACAATTGATGGTTCTAAGAGTGAAAGAGTAGATAAAGAATATGTCAAAATGATAATTGATATGTTTGGAATAGATTCTGATGTATATAGAGTTAGAGTAGCGGGTGACTTTCCAAAAGCTAATCCAGATAGTTTCATAGGAAGAGACATTATAAGAACTATCAGCAACAAATCAATTTCTAGTGTTAGTAGTATTGATTTAGGTGTGGACGTTGCTAGATTTGGTGATGATGAATCAGTAGTAGCAGAAGCATACAATAAGAATAAGATACCTAAACTTCATACATTTAAGCATAATGACACAATGAAATTAACTGGACAATTAGTTAATATAATTAAATCTTTAAATTTAAAATATCCCACTATAACAATTAAAGTAAAAATAGACTGTGATGGTTTAGGAGTAGGTGTATATGACAGATTAAAAGAAGTAATACCTCAAAAAGGGTTAAAAGCAATTGCTGTTGAGTGTCATTTTGGAAGTGCTGGAGGAAAAGTCAATTATGATGAGCCAGTTGAATATAAAAATTCTACAGGATTGATGTGGGGAAATATAAGAAGTAAATTCAAGAGAGAAGAATTAGAGGTAGTTAATGATGAAGAACTTATAAATCAATTATCAAATAGAAAATACTTTATAGAATCCGACGGAACTATAAGATTAGAGAAAAAAGAAGATATGAAGAAAAGGGGAGTTCATTCACCAGATAGAGCTGATGCAGTAGGTTTATCATTATACGAACCAATTAATAAGGTGACAATGAGTAACAATGAATATATTAATATTCCAGTTAGGAGGTAAGAATTATGTCTGATGATATAAAAGGAGCATGGAAAACAGTTAGAGGTAGAAGAATATTTATAAAGGAAGGACAAAGTCTTACTGATGCTATGAGAGAAAGTGGGAAGTTTGAAAATAATAGAAGTAAAGAAATACAAGAGAAATTAAAACAACAATTTAGTAAAAATGAAAAATTAAAAAGAAAACCATTAGAAACATTTGAAGATAAACTAGATTATATAGATAAAAATCAAGATAAATTATATAAAATAATTGAAGAAAGTAATAAAGTTGATAAAGATTTATGTATAGCTTTACAAGAAGATAATGGTTTTAATGATCTACCTCAAATATTAAATAGTAAAGATTTTGATAAACTATCCAATAAAGACTATATCAAAGTATATAGAGGTTTCCATGATGGGAAGAAAACTGCAGATGAATATATAGAACAATTTAAAAAAGGTAAAAATGAATATGGTGATGGTGATATAGCCTTTGGAGTTGGACATTATACTATAACAGAAAAAGATGATGCTAATACTTACGGAAAAGTAATAGAAATAGCAATCCCTAAAAGTGCTAGAATTATAGAATACGATGAGAATAGAATGAATAGACATTTTAAAGCTTATGATAAATATACTAGTAATTATGAAGAATATTATAATAAATATGGTGACAAAACTACTTCTGTAATGGATATGCTTAATGAGAATGAGAGTTCTACAGCAATATTAGAAAATTATGATATAATAAAGAAAACATTACATAACCAAACAACAGGAAAAGATTCAACAATATACATTATATTAAATAGAAGTAAAGTAATTGTTAAAGGAGAATAGACATGATTGATAGTTTAATAATAGTAGCAAAGACATTAGCAAAACATTTATATGGTTTTAATACTTATGATGTTACTGATTTTGAAAAGAAAAGAAAGTCTCATTCTATCATAGGAATAATTGAATATAATGATAATAATTTACATAACATAAAGTCATCTAATGACTTTAAGATTGAGTTTGATTATATGAAAGGTTATGAAAAAGAAGCCTATCAATTATTAGAAAAAGCTAGGGATTTAATTACAAAGTATAATATACCTAAAAGTATAACTATATTTGATGAAAGTGGAAATATAAAAAAGATAATTGAAAAAGAATTTGACACTCAGTAGAGTGTTTTTATTTTGTGAGGAAGTGAGATAATGCTAAGATTTAGTGAAAATTTATTAGAACGTGAAGAGAGTATAACAGCTCTCTTTTTTAGTGTTCAAGAAGAGCTAGATGCTAGAAGAATACTTTATGAAGAATTTAGAAGAAAATATAGTGATTCGGAATTAGCAAGTTTAGACGATGAAGAAATCAAAATACCATTGCAAAGATATTTGTCTGTTATGGCAGTAGGTTTCTTTGCTGGTAAGCCACCAGTATATAAGATACAAGCTTATGATAAAGATATAGATAAATTAAATCAAGAGTTATTTGATAAAGCTCCTAATGATGAAAAGAAAGTTAAAGAGATGGAGTTTATTATTAAGCATGTTAGTGATTATAATGATGACGGAAAAGAATTCTTTAGCTTAGCTTTTGATTATTTTGTAAAAAGAGCTTGTTATGAAATATTATATAAGAATGAACAATCTGAAATTGTTTATTCAAAAAGTGACGCTTTAGAGACTGTTGCAATTTGGGATTATTCAATACCAAAAAATCTAATAGGATTGTATAGAATAATTAGAACAACACTTGCAAATGGTGAATATCAAACTATGGTCGAATTAACAACAAAAAGTGGTAAGAGATATTACATGGATACTCCAGAAAAAAGAGAACTATTTAGCAATAAAGAAGAATATAAAAGAAAATTTGGAGAAGAATCACTTTTTAAAGAAGATAAGAAAGCATTTAAGGAAAATAAATGGAATGATCTTCAAGTAATTGCCATGGAAAACGAACATAACTTGAATATATTTGAAAATGTCGATAGTTTAATTAGCGCTTATGAAAGAGTTATTCAAAACTCTAGAAATACATTTAAGTATAATGATGAAGCTATTTTGAAAGTAACAGGATATACACCAGAAAATCCAATGACTATTACAAATGAAAGAGGAGAAACAGTATTAAATCCAGCAAGAGTATTAGAAGATGAGTATGTTTTAACTGCAAGAGTACGTTATCTCCAAGATGGTGGAGATTTATCTTGGGTATTAAAACAAGTAAATGATAATGCTCTACAAAATTACAAAAAGACAATGATGGATTTAATATGTTTATGTTCATTTATTCCTAATATGACAGATTTAGGTTTTACACAAGCTGACAATAACTCAGCACTAGAAAAGAAATTCTTTAGTTTACAACAATTAATAACTGACGCAGAAAGTGATTTCAAAATGGGATTATTAAGGCGTTGGGAGCTTATTTTTAATAAATTTAACCAGGATAAAAATAAAGATTATGATTTTAGAAATGTTCAAATAACTTTATTAAGAAATATGCCAAGTGACTCATCAAGTGAAACTAGCAGAGCATTATCTTTAAGGGATTTATTAAGTGATGAAACAATAATAGGTATGTTACCAGATGATTTAGATCCTAAAAATGAAATTGCTAAGAAACAAAGTGAATCAGAAGATAACATGTTACAAAATATTGAAAGAATGAAACAGTTTAAAGAAAATGGTGCAGAAGTAGATGAAAGTTCGATTCAAGAACAAACAGGAAAGGAAGAAATAAATACTAAAAAAGATGACAAGGAAATAATGAAAGAAATTGAATCTAAAAAAGAAGAGAAGAAGAAAGAAATGAAAAAAGAAAAGTAGGTGTTTAAATGGATAATAACAAAATACTTACTAACAGATGGGATTATATTGACGAATATTTAAAAGAATATTTAAAAAAATATGAAAAAGAAAATAAATTAACACGTGAAAAATTACAAGATATGTTAGATACCTTGAATATATCTTATAGTGATTTAAATAAAATAGTTCCTAAGAACCAAAAAAAGAGAATTGATAGTAAAATTCAAGAAGTATTAGATGAAGAAATAGAAGAAAACTATTTCTATTTTTATTTGTTTAACATTCTCAATAAAAAAATAATAACTTATAGAGAGCTTATTGAGGCAATGATATATTTATCAATTTACGAACAACGTAAAAAACTTAATTCTTACGAAAATAAATTCTATAGTGAAGTTATTAAAGAATCTTACAACTTGGGAATAGCAGATTTAAAACCATTAAAAAGGGAAGATAAAATGGTTCTATTTTCTGATGAAATCCTTTATCTAATACTTAATATACCTTTGCTATATGGAACTAGGGAAGCTTATATGCTAGCTTTAGATTTATCTATAGCACAAGAATTAAATAAAAAGATTTTAACATCAATTCAGCATGAAAAAGAGATTGATTTATTTGCTGGTAATTATCAAGATTTCTTTAATAAATGTAGAAATAAATATATTTGTATTAATGAAAATAAATATAGTGGTACAATTGAATCTTTGCTTGAATCATACTCAAATTTAGGTTATCTAGAAGCAGGAAAACAAAATGAAGTAAAGAGTTGTAGGTTTATTGCTGAAATGGATTATAAAACTACTAAAATGTGTGATTCTCTTAATAATCAAATATTCTATTTGGACAAAGTAAATACTTATCAAAGATATTCGGATATAGATAAGAGAATAGTAACTTATAGTACTAAAGGTTTAGTGTTAGGAGATAATCTTCCACCAATCAATAACCATTTTCATTGGTGTAGAAGTACTATTACTTATTTAACACAATATGAAGAAACTGATATAGCAAAAATGAAAGAAGGAAATAAAAATGAAAAATAATGATTTTGAAAATTTATGTAAGAAAGTAATTGTTGATTACTTTAATGAAAATGCTGAAAAAACTGATTCTTATAAAATTAAAGAAGAAAATGTTTTTATAGTATGGAGTTGTAAAACACTTCAAAATAATAAGGCAATGGTTAGTACAACCGTAAGTGATGGTATGTACTATGAAATTACTTACAATGGAGATAAGAAAGAATTATATTTAGATGCATACAAAAAGTGGGAGAACAAAGCAATAAAAGCTGATTAGAAATTAAATGGAATCCTTGCAGAGAAAAATGACACTCCTTTTAATATTAGTATTATGTTGACAGGTCACCTCCTAGCAACTTTAATGGGCAAGGCACGTAATCGAAATGATGGTTTAGAGATTACAGAATATGTGGAATTAGGTTAAAGGTAAACTTTCTGTCTTCCAAACAGAGGTTACGAGTTCGAGTCTCGTATTCCACACCATATAGACGAGTAACTCAGTTGGTTAGAGTGACGATTTGATATGTCGTTGGTCGTAGGTTCGAGTCCTACCTCGTCTACCATTTTATAAGTAGTATACTAATGATATATAAAAAAATGGATTAGTTACGTTTGATAAAAGTAGCCCTTTTATTTTCTAAGCAAGATTGATTATCTTATTCTTTAATCTAATCAGTTAAAGAAAATACCGTATATATCATTAGTATAGTGCTTATAAGATAGCACTAATACATCTCTATCAAAAATAGATGATGTCCTAATCGTGACAATGCGTCATGAGTTGTATAAGTCGATATAAATATCGGCTTTTTTTGTGGGGTAAATCCCTAATTTGTTTGAAAAAAGGCAAACGTTAAGGTGGAAGATAAAAACTCAAACTTAATGGTGGCATAGGAGGAAAAAGTATGGATAACAAAGAAGAAAGAATGGAATTAAACATTCAACTATTTGCAGAAGAGGTGGAAGATAAAAACTCAAACTCTACAGATACTGCAGAAGTAATGACTTTAGACGAAATTCTAGAAGATAAGTCTTATAGGGCTGAATTTGATAGAAGAATGACTAAAGCACAAGAAACTGCAATTGCAAATGCAAAAATTCAATGGGAGAAAGAACAAGCTGATAAAGTTGCTGAATCTAAAAAATTAGCTGATATGGATGAACTCCAAAAGAAAGATTACGAGATAGAAACTTTAAAAAAAGAACTATCAAAAAGAGATCAAGATAAACAAGCTAGTGATTTGAGAGTAGAAGCAATTAAACAAGCCAGTGAAAAAGGAATACCAGTAGAAGTAATGTCAGAACTTAATTATAAGAATGAGACTGCTGAAAGTATAAATAAGAAAATTGAAGTTTATACTAAGGCATTCCAAACGGCTAGAACTAATGCTATTGAAAATTATTCCAAAGAATCAGCTCCACAAACGGGTGACAATATCCAACCAGAAAGTAATAAAACAGGATATGAAAAATTTGAAGAAAAATTCAATAAATAAGAAAGGAATGAAAATTAATGAATACTGATGTAATTAAATTTTATGATGGTAAAGCAGTAAATGCTCAAGCTTTTGGTGCTTATATTTCTGAGATAGCAAAAACACGTGAAAATAAGTTAATCAATGCTAATATCTTTACTGCTGATAAAAATGTAAATGATACATTTAGAAACTCAGTTGGTAACATTTATGCAGTATTACCAATATTAGGAGATTTTAATGGTGAATCACAAAACTATGATGGAGTATCTGATTTATCAGAAGGAAAAGGAGTAGATTCTTACTTATATGGTGTTACTTCTTACGGACGTGCACTTGTGGGTGGAGAATATGATTATGCCAATGAAATAGCTGGCAAAAGTGTAGATTTTAGAGAACACTTGGCAAAAAGGATGGGAGAAAAATGGGTAGATGTTCGTGAAGATACGTTAATTTCTATAATTAAAGGTATGTTCTCATCTACTACCGATGGTGCTGATGAATTTGCTAAAGAGCATACATTAGAAATTGAAGGAAAAGTTGAAGAAAACTCTTTAAACGATGCTTCTCAAAAAGCATTGGGAGATAAGGATTTCAATGGTAAAGGTGCAATTCTTACTATTATGCATTCTAAAATAGCTAATAATTTAAGAAATAAAAAACTTTTAGAATATATGAAATATACTGATGAAAATGGTATGGAGAAGAATTCTAACTTAGCACAATGGGGAGATAAATTAGTTTTAGTTGATGATTCTATTACTACTTTAAGTGTTGATGATGCAACTAAATATATCACTTATGGTTTAGGTGCTGGAACATTTATCCGTGATGAAGACTTACCAGTAGATGTTCCATTTGAGAGATACAGAAATCCTTATAAAAAGGGTGGAAAAGTTGATTTAATCAACCGTGAAAGGAAAGTTCTACATCCAAAAGGATTCTCATTCTTAAAGAAAAATGTTAAAACTGATTCTCCAACTGATGCTGAATTTGCTGATGGTGCAAATTGGGGACTTGCTAAAAATGCAGAAGGTACTAAATATTATCCACATCAATTAATTCCAGTAATTAGAATTATTTCAAGTGAAGTCTAATGAAATTTAAATATAAGATTACTAATGAAATTGTAGAGGCTAAGAGCATTACTGAATTATATGCTTTTAGCCATAATTCTAATTATGAAAAAGTGGAAGAAATGACAGTACCAAAAGATAAAGGAAAAAGAAATCGAGGAGAAACAAGTGAATAATGATTCTTTTGAAGAAATCAAAAAGAATTTTGTAGAAAAATTAAAAAAAGATTTATCAGAAAATTATCACGAAGAAAATGATGATATTTTAAACGATTATTTTAATCTTTATCTCCAAATTGCTTCAAATAGTTCAAATAGAGCAGTATCAGATGAAAAAATACTCCCTTATGTTTATACAGCTATAAAATCTACCTTTATTAGACGAGGTGATGAAGGAAAATCATCATCAAGTGAAGGTGGGCTTAGTTCTTCATATATAGATATTGAAGATAAATTAAGAAAAGATATAAGGGAAATAAGATTATTGCCATAAAGGAGAACAATTATGAAAAAGTTTAAAAATAAGAAAGATAAGAGTACATACAAAGTATTTACTCGATCCATTATTGAAATGTTTGAAAGAGATAAAAACTTTGTCGAAATAAAAGAGAATAAACCATCCAATAATTTTGAGTCAAAAGAAAGTAACAAAAATAATCAATCGAATGTTGATTAAAAATTTAGTTGACTGTTGGATTTATGAATTAGAAACAAAGAAGATTGATGGAGAAACAATAAAAAAATGGAAATATAAATCTTCTAAAAGATTAAATGTTCAGCAGGATATTGATGAATTAGATGTGAATCAAGCTGGAGTTGTTGACTATGATAAATTAAAAATACGAGTAGACTATGAAGTTGATATTGAAAAAGGAAATGGTATTTCACTTTTTGAATTGAAAATTGACACTGAAGGCTATGCTTTAGAAACTCCTCAATATAAAGTAATTGCAAGTCCTAAAGTAGGAAAAACGACTACTTACACTTGTGAAGTTTATTATGGTGATTAAGGATGTATTCTTGCACTATAAAAAGAAAAAGTCATAGCAAAAAGATAATTAAAAATATCGAAAAGTCATTACCTACAGCTATGGAAATGGTAATGAAACATGCAAAAGAAATTGCACTAAAAAATAAAAGAGGTAGTAAAGATGAAAATTCTATATTATTTGAAATAACTGTCAATAATAATGGAGTTGAGGGTAGGCTATATACTAATTTTGATTTTGCTTTGTTTTTGGAATATGGAACAGGAACAAAAGCCGAAATGCCACATATAGGTCATACCGAAACATTTATAAATAGTGGATATACCTATTGGTTTTTACCAAAAGAAGTGGCTGATAGTAGAGGAGCTGAGTTTAGTCCGCAAAGACTCATTAATATTCAAGGACAATTATTTTATATAATGTTACCATCAAAGCCTTATCCTTTTATGAGACCAACAGCATTTGACTTAGAAGATAGTGCAGTAAAAATATTTGCTAAATCTATGGCAAAAGAATTAAGGTGATAGAGATGTACGAATTAAGTATAGAAGATTTTACAAAATATGTTATAAGACAAGTTGAAACAATTGGAAATATAACATTAAATAATCCAGATACAAAAGAGGCATTTCCTATAGGAGTAGTCAATAATTCTATGCAATCAATAAAAACAACAGAAAATAATATACCAGTTTATACAAGATTTTCTATATCAATCGAATGGTGGACTAATTCAAAATATGAATCTATGAGATTATTTCAACAGACAAATAAAAAGTTACGTGAAAGCAATTTTGTTCAAATTGGTGGGGCAATCGATTTATATGATGAGGTAACAAAAAAATATAGATATGGTGGAAGATATGAAGTTAACTATAATGGATTAACAAATTCATTTGAAAGAGTTAAATAGGCACAAATAATGTGTCTTTTTTTTAAGAAAGGAATGATTTTATGGAACAAGGAATAACTCCTAAAGTTAGTACCCTAAGTACTTTATGGTATGCAAAAACTTTAACTGGAGAAAGAACACAAGTAGCATATGTTCAAGAAATACCACCTTTAAAAAGTGCAAAAGAAGCAATCACTTATAATGCACTTGATTTAGAGGAAGAGCAACAAGCAAAAGGTAGTAGAAAGGCTGAAACTCTAACTATTCCATTACTATTTACAGAAAGTCAACATGATACATTAACAGAACTAGCTAATAGTGATGAAGAGGTATATTGGTTTATTAAACTGCCAGATGCAACTGCCTCTACTACTGGAAAACCATTAGTATTTAATTTTACTGGTGCTTGTGATATGGGTATGGATACAATAGCTATTGATGACTTATTAAAAGAAAACTTAACTATCTATAGAAGTAGTAAAGTTAATGAAACAAAAGGATTCCCTACAGCTGAGTAGGGATCTTTTTTTATATAGGAGGGAAAATATATGATTTATAAATACGATGATAAGGAATTTAAATTAGTTCCTAGAACTAGAAAAGTTATAGATTTAACAGAAAGATTAAAAGCTAAGAATCTAAATGAATTAATTTTTGGAGGATTAACAGATATTAATTTAAAGGTCTTAGCAGAGTTAATAAAAGCTTTTGCAGAATATGAGGGTAAAAAATCTGTTTTTAGTTCTATTGATACTGTTTACGACTATTTAGATGATTTAAAAGAAAATGAAAATATGACTTATGAAGACATTTATAAAGAAGTAATAAAGGTAACAAATGAAATGGGTTTTTTCAAGAAGAAGATGGACGAGAGAGAACTAGAGACAGAAATGAACAGTCCAATGATAAATATAGACTTCAAAGAAATTGTGAAAGAGTCAGCACAGAAGGCAGTAGACACAATAGCACAAGAGGAATTCAAAGGTTACTTAGGCTAGATGAATCAAAAGACTATATAGATTTAATTTATCAAATAGAACCATATTGCTACAAATATGGAATGATGCCAAGTGAATTTTGGGATTGTACTTATAAGCAATTGTACACATTTGTTAAATCCAATTCGGATAAAGAAACAGAAGATTATAAAAGAGAGATTATTCTTCTTGATTCTTTAGGAAATAAAATTATTGATGTTATTGGAAGACGAAAACCAAAAGGAATAAGCCTTGTAAGAAATACATTCAAGGAATTATTTAAAAAGGAATTAGAACCTACTTATCATCAACAGACACCAGAAGAGCAAATAAGAATCTTGAGGAGTATGAAGTAGAATGAAAGGAGGTTCATATGGATAATAACAAGATTATAGAAGAAATAGATATCATTGTAAGAGCAAGAATAGAAGAAGTAAAAAAAGATTTGCAAAAAGTTACTAAAGAAACAGCAAAGATGATTAATTCTGTTCAAAAAGAATTTAAAAGTATGAGTAATAATGGTTATTTTGATGAGATGACTGAATCTTTTAAAAGTGCAAAAGATGAATGTAAAAATGTTCAAAAAGAAGCTAGAAAGATTTTTGTTAATGGTCAAGAAAAAATTGTAAATTTAGAAAATTTAAAGGAAGCTCAAAATGAATTAAGAAAAATTAAAGTTTCAATGGATGGAATGAATTTTGAATTTTCACCAGAAAAAGGAGATTTTAACGAAAAATATAAGGAAGCATTAGATAATAATAAAGTTGAACAAGAGAATTCAAATCTTAATGCTTTAGGTCATCCAGCAGATACAAAATATGAAGTAACAATTCCAAAGGCTAATACAAAGGCTTTTGATGACTCAATATATAATTCAACAAACAATGCAAAAAAACAGTTTGAGTTGTTAGAAAATAATTTAAAAAACTTTGATACTCTATCCATTAAAGAACAGATAAAGACTATTGGTATGCAAATGTATCAAACAATTCCTATCATAAAGCAATCAATGGACGAAATGAAAAGCAAATTAAATGATTCTAGTTCTATACTAGGACAAGTAAAATCAAAAGTTCAAGAGTTTGGAGCTGGATTTGTAAAAATAAAAGAAGATATACGAGAAACTTTTATAATTAAAACTGATGGAATTTATAATAAATTACAATCTGTAAAACAAAAAATAAATGAAATTACACCAATTGCTCAAAATGTAGGAAAAGCATCAAAAAATGCGTTTTCTCAAATTGCTAGTTTTATTAACAAACCAATAGGGAAAATCGGAACATTTATAAGTAAAATTAAAGGTATAGGATCAGAAAGTGATACAGTAAAAAATAAATTTAAAGGGTTTGGAAGTAGCATAGGTAATAGTTTTTCAAATGGAATAAAATCTATTAAAGGGTTTGCATTATCTTTACTTAGTGTAAGAGGAGCTTTTACTGCAGTGAGCAAAGCAGCACAGGCTTATCTAAGTTTTGATACTCAATTGAGTGCCTCTATACAAAATTGTTGGAATGTATTAGGAAGTTTATTAGCTCCAGTAATTGAATATATAGTTGGATTATTTACTAAGTTAGTTAGTGTTGTTGCAACATTTGTAAAAGCGTTAACTGGAATCGATTTAGTTGCAAGAGCAAATGCAAAAGCCTTAGATAAACAAGCTAAATCTACAAAAGGAGCAGCAAGTGCAAGTAAACAACTATCTGGAATTGATGATATAGATAATCTTTCCTCTGGTTCTGGTGGAGGTGGAGGCTCAGATTTTACACCAATAACTACAGAAACTATAGATATGAGTCAGTTTGAGACAGTATTAAATAAAATTAAAGGCATTTTATCAGAAATATTCAAACCATTTAAAGAAGCATGGGACTTAGAAGGTGCAAAAGTTATCGAGAGTATGAGGTTTGCTTTAGAAGGCATAAAAGAATCTACTAAGTCAATAGGCAGTAGCTTTTTAGAAGTTTGGACTAACGGAACAGGAACTGAATTTATAAGTAATTGGCTAATAAGTTTTGAAGAAATATTAAACTTAATCGGTAATATAGGAACTTCATTATCTGAAGCTTGGAATAACAATTCAGCTGGTACAGAATTAGTTCAAAGTTTATTTGACGCTTGGAATTCATTACATGAAGCAGTTAATACTATTTTGTCTGATATTAATTCTATTGCAAGTAATGGAACATTTACAGAGATATTTGCTAATGCAATTGAATTTGGAACAATGTTCTATGATTCAATCATGGCTATAGCAGAAGCATTTACTCATGCATGGAAAAATGGTGAAAGTGGACAAGGAATATTACAGGCAATCTGTGATATTTTTATTAATATTCAAAAATTTGCTAATTCTATTATAGATAGTATTTTGCAATGGGTAGTAAGTCCTGAGTTTCAAGAAGCACTAGACAAAATCTTCAAAGGAATTGAAGATATTTTTAATATAGCAAAAGATGTATGTGATTGGCTATTAGAAATGTATTCTAAATATGTTAAGCCAGTAATAGATGATAAATTAATACCTGCACTAAATTCAGTTGCTAATGCAATAATGGATATTTGGAATGTTGCTAAACCAGTAGTTGAAGAAATTATTAAAATTATTGAGAATGTTCTAGAGCCAGTAATAAAAGGATTGATGGAACTTATAGGAGGAATAATTGACATCATCCGAGGAATAGCAGATTTTATAAGTGGTGTATTTACTGGTGACTGGAGAAAGGCATGGGAAGGTATAAAGTCAATTGTAGTTGGGATATGGAACAGTATTTGGTCTATAATAGCTGGAATCCTTAATACCATAATAGCAGCCTTTGAAAGTATGATTAATGTAATCATTAAAGGATTAAATTCACTTTTAAAACCACTAAGAAATCTTGGCAATTCTGTTCTTAAAGCTGTAGGAATTAAGAGTTTCAGTTTTGAATCAATTAGTACAGTAAAACTTCCAAGATTAGCAAGTGGTGATGTTGCTTATGAAGAAACTCATGCAATAATTGGTGAATATCCAAATGCAAGACAAGACCCAGAAATAGTTTCACCAGTAAGTATGATGAAAATGTCGTTTAGAGATGTATTAAGTGAATTTATGTTTGATGGAAATAGTGGAACTAGAATTGATAAATTATGTATTAATGTAGCTGGAGAAAATTTTTATGATGATACGATTGATTATATTAATGAAAAGAGCAAAAGAAATGGTGTTTCTGTTATTAAGGAGGTAGAATAATGGTTTGGAAATTTAATGGAGAAATACAAAAATCTCCATCTCAGTTCAATATCAATATTGATGATATAGACTTAGACAGTTATAGATCCACAGTAAATGCAAGTTTGATAGACAAGACATTAGCAAAGGGCATGGTTAAATGCTCTTTTTCTTTTGACTATCTAACAGAGCAAGAAGCAGAAAATTTAATGGCGCTAACATGGATTAATCCAATGCCACTAGAAATAAAATGTCCAATTTTAGGAGGGAAAATACTGAAAGCTAATTTTCGATGCGCAAAAAGAACTTGCAATATGATTTCAACAGAAGAGGATGAAAATACTAATAAAACAAAGTGGAAAGTTACCTTTACTTGTTCTCAAAAAGAGAAAGTGAGTGGTCAATAATGGCATATATAACAAGTGAAAACTATAAATCAATGATTTATAGTGAAGACAGTAATCAAACATTAACTCTTGTTATTAACGGTAAGACTGTAAATAGTGACTATATTAGAAATTTTAATTTAAAAGAAACTATATTTGAAACTGACTATTTTTCTTTAGGAAGTGCAACAATATCCGAAGTAGAATTAGAATTAGATAACGATGTTTTAGATGAAATAGGCACTTTTAATGAAATAGAAGTTAGTCATAATCTCTCATTAACAGATGATACAGTAGAAACTATTCCTTTGGGAAAATATATTGTAAAAAAAATAGATAATCAATCAAATCTTTATACTAAATACACTCTTTATGATTATATGGATAAATTTAATGTTGAAATTGATTTTAGCTCGATTGTTCCTTGTACAAGATATGAAGTTTTAGAATATATATGTGAACAATGTGGAGTACCATTAAAGAATAAAAGTATTCTTAATGGTGATGTACTTGTTAATGTATATGACAATTCTATTACAGCAAGGACTTATTTATCTTTATTAAGTGAAAGAAGTGGAGGATTTGCTTATATCACTAGAGATAATATGCTAGAAATCAAATCATTTAGTGAAGTTGATTCTATAGACTTGCCACTCAATAGAATAGGTGAATATATAGTAAACAATAAAAGAACAATATCTAAATTAATTTATGAAAACGCTACACAAAAATTTGAAATTGGAGATGATAGTGGAGAAATAATTTTTCTAAATTCTGATTCTCCTTTTTCATGTAGTCAAGAAGAAGTTGAAAACATTTTCAATGTGATTAATGGGCTTTCATATCAAAGTCTAGAATTAAGAATTTGGGGAGATCCATCAGTTGACAGAGGAGATATTATAAAAGCCAATAATTTAATTTCTTTTGCTCAAAAAGAATGGACTTTCGGCAATGGATTTTATGGAAAGTATAAAACAACATTAAAAGATTCACAAAATAAATCTTACGTAAGCAAACTTTCTAATTCTCAAAAAATTAGAAGAGTACAATCCAAATTAAATGAAATCGAAGGGGAAATAAAACTTGTTGTAGAAGAAACAGATGAAAATACTCAAGCAATATCAGATTTAAAAATATCTTTAGATGGAATTGAGACATCTGTATCAAAGAAAGCTGATATATCATATGTAGATGAGAAACTACAAATAACTAATGAAAAAACAGACATGACTCCTTTAGCAATTGAAAAATGTGCTGCAAAAGATACTATTGATTTTAAAATAGATGGAAATAGCTATCAATCAGATGAACCTAGTATTGACATTCCACAAGAAATAAAAAGCGTAAAGGGAAATATAACATTATTACATACTAATAAGAATATATGTCTGACTAATTTTGAAAGTTGGGAATCTGGGCATTATGCCACAAGTGGTAATAAGCAAAATAATGCTACAAGAATAAGATTAAAAGATTTAATAAAAGTTAATCAAAAAAATTCTTATTTTGTTAATACATTTTCAAACAGAGATTTTACTTTCATTTTTCGAACTTATGATAAGGATAAAAATTTTGTACGGAGTATTGGAGTTATTGGAGATAATGAACCATTAAAACTAAATGATAATGACTATTTTTTAGCTGTTTCTATAGGATTAAGTGTAGATTCTCAATTATCAGTAGTAGACTTTAACAGTTATAAAGAGTATTTTGAAAATGGAACGATAAAACCTTTTATTTGTTTAGCAAGTGAACAAAACAAGTCATTTATTGAACATAAAGAAGAAGAGATAACTGTCAACATGAAAAAGAAAAACTTTATAGATGTCAGAGATTATGTTGAAAAAAATAGTGATTATTATACTATAGATGAAGATGAAAATGTTACTTGTATTAAGGTTGATAACAGAAGTGGTGCTTTCACATATTTTTTAGAATTGCCTTCAGGAACATATACATTATGTACTACTAATCCATGTAACTTACGAGTGTTCGAAAGTGATGATAGCAGTTTTCCAAGCATGCCTGTTTCTTTCCAAACAAATGACAAAAACAATATAGTTTTTACTACTACAAAGCCATTTGTAACAATAAAGACATTTAGCAATACATTGCCGTATGAAATAGGTAAAATTCGTTTATTCGAAGGCACCAATACAGATGAATACTATGAGCTAGCTTCACTTGATGATGTTAAAGATGAGTTATTAATTGATGATGAAGGTAATGTCACTCTTATACAAAGAGTTGGAAAAATAGTTATGGATGATTCTAGAAATTATCAACTTAGTTCTTTAGATTCTAGCTTTGAATGTACTAGGTTTAGAACTAATCAAGTTATTCCTGATAATTCATTAGATGCTTATGTTGGATTAAGTAATAAATTTATTACAAGATTGCCTAATACACCTTCTGAAGATTACGAATATATTTTGTTCGGTAACGGGCATTTCTACTTTGCAATCAAAAAATCACGTTTAAAAGAAAATACTGGAGCAGCATTTAAAAATTGGATAGGTGAAAATCCAGTTACAATGTATTACAGACTAGATGAAGAAAAAAGAATTTTGTTAGATTCAAAAAGAATCAGACTGTTCAAAGAAACAAACGTCTTTAGTTTGAAAGATAATTTAGATACAAATTTATTTATAAAGTACTATCTTGATAATGAATTCCAAGATAGTTTTTCTACTGTTCAAGAGACAAATGCAATGATCAAAATAGCTAGTGATGAGATAGAAAATAAAGTAAGTACTACATATGCAACTGTAGATAATTTAAATAATAATTATTATACAAAAACTAACGTTGAAGATATGATTATAAATTCTGAAACTGGAGTTACGAATACTTTTTCCGAAGCTGGAGGTAATAACGTTTTCCGAAATACAGGGCTTTGGTTTGGTGATAGTGGACAAGATAGTTACGAATTTTGGGAAGGTAAAGCAAAAAGAGGAAAAAATGATAATGCTTCATTATATTCTTCTATACTTCTTCAAGCTGGAACTTTCAAGCAAGAACAAGAAGTACCTAATGGAAACTACTCAGTAAGTTTTTATTACACAAAATTAAATTCAGTAGCCACGGCAACTGTAACTATAAATGATAAAACTTATCCTTTAGAAAGTTTAGAAACAAAGCAGTTTTTTACAGGTGAAGAGGACGAGAATGGAAATTATATCGTATTGCCTTTGAAAGTTTCTTCTAATCATTTATCTATAGCATTTACAACTGATGTTAATAATTCGATAGAAATTTACGATTTGATGGTTAATAAAGGAACTGTTAAACTGGCATATTCACAAAATGAAAATGAAGTTACAACAGATACTGTTAACATCTCAAAAGGTATAACAATAACATCAAGTGTTAATGATGTACAACTTAAAGCCAATGCTGATGGAATTAGAGTATTAAACAAAAATAACGATGAAAAAATAACAGAATTTACCGATAAAGGGATGACAACTAAACAAGCAGTAATTGAAGAGGAAGCTAATATTTGCAAAGCTTTCTTTTTTGATGCTGGAGATCAAACATGGATAACAAGATTGTAGGTGATTTTAAATGAATGTAGTAGGAACAACGTACTTAAATGGATGTAATTATCAGGTAGGATATGATTTATTAAGTCAAGATGTAGCTAGTAATAGTAGTAGAGTTAGATATTATGGTGTGTTGAACGTAACTAATAACTATATTAGTTGGAGTAGAGGGACAGCTAGTGTACGTAATACAAGTGTCGGAATAGGCACTTACTATAGTAAAGGTAGTTATACATTAGTAACAGAAGAAACTACAATATATCACGATGGGAATGGTAATTTTGGAGAAACGTTAAGTGGTTCATTATCTACTTCTTTCGTTAGTGGAACAGCAAGTGGATATTATTCATTACCTCATATAAACAGATATCCTATTATGACAAAAGGTAGTGATTTTACTGATGAAGAAGATCCTACAATAAAATTTAATAGTTTCGGAACATTTCCTATTCGAGTTAAATTGGAAGCTGGCAAACAAACTCAATTAATAACTAGAGATTTAAGTGATAAAAATGCTAAAGAATGTACAATCGAATTAACTGAAGAAGAAAGAGATAAATTAAGAGCATTAATAACAAATGATAATACACTAGTTGTTAGAGAAACAGTCTGTGCCATGAATGGTAATACAGAATTAAGTGCATCTTATGGTGACTATAGAATGTTCATTGTTAATGCAAATCCTATATTTAGAAATTTTACATTTCAAGATATAAACGAAAAAACAGTAGCATTAACTGGAGATAAGCAGTCTATAGTTTCTGGATATTCTAATATAAGAGTTACTATTGATGAATCTAATAAAGCAATTGCACAAAAAAAAGCTACTATGGTTAAGTATCGTGTAACTTCAGGGGAAAACAACACAATTGATGTTGATTATAGTTCTACAGAAACAGTAGTAGCAAGATTGTCAAGAGTTGCAAGTGGTGTAATAAATGCATATGCAATTGACAGTAGAGGTAATTCAACACTTGTGACTAAACAAACCACAAATGTTATTAACTTTAAATCAATTGAAAAAGGAAATATAAGTCTTTCACGTGATAATGGTGGCATAGGAGAATCTGTCACTCTTAAATATAGTGGAACTTTTGATAATATAAACTTTGGAAAAGTAAATAATTCAATCAAATCTGCAACTTACACTATACAAAGAAGTGATTCAAGTGTAGTAAAAACGGGAGCAACAAAAATAATGCCAACTATAAATGGAAACACTTATAACTTTGAAGGTGTAATTGGTGGAGATACGGAAGAACTTGGATTTGATATTTCAAGTTCTTATTTAATAACTGTTACTATTTCTGATGAATTATCTAGTACTACATTTACCTTCACACTTTCGAGTGGTATTCCAAATATTGCACTTCACAAGAATGGCGTAGGCATCATGGGAAAATATGATGTTGACAAAGGTGGATTATTGCAGATAGCAGGAAGAAGACTAGATTATAATCTTATAACAAATGGACCTCCAGTGAAAACTGGAAGAAGAGTTGATGACAAAGAAGAATGGGCTAGAAGATATGGAATAGATATTAGCTCTGCAGGAGCATATATAATTGATAGTGGATTAATTACTAATGATATTATTATGACAGAAATAAATGGAACAATATTATCAAACTCAAATAATTGGTTTGCTTTAGATACTGCAAATTTTAATGCAGGATTCAACTATTCAATTTTATATGCAGATAATCAAATTGGTGTTCAAGTTCAAAATGCTAATTATAAAAAAGCATATATCAATATATATTACATTGAAAAATAAAAAGGAGGAAAAATGGAAAATATTACATTAGGACAAGTATTAATAACACTTGTTTTTATTATGTCTTTAATTAGTAATTTAAAAACATTAATTAAAGAAATTAAAAATCCGTTTGATCAAAAAGTAAAAGAAATTTTGGAACCTATTAGAGAAGATATAAATAATTTAGAAATGAATTCTATAAAAACAGATTTAGTAAATTTTATGTGTTTGGCAGAGCAAAGCCACTTGACACATGAACAGAAATTAATTGCCCACGAATTATATGATAGATACTGTGCCAAAGGTGGTAATTCATATATTCATGACGAGTGGGAACGTTTGAAAAGAGAGGAAAAAATATAATGAAAAAAGCATGGACTGATGTTAAGAGTTTTGTAACGATAATTATGACGATAGGATTAATTGTCTTACTTTTAGCACCTAATATAAACCCACCTAAGGAAATACTTGCTTTATATTGTACAAGTTATGGCTCAGTTATAACTTATTTTTTTACAAGAGAGAAAAAAGAATCTGAATAAGGTTCTTTTTTAATTAAAAAAGGAGATGAAAAAATGGAAAAAGAAATTAATCAAGAAGAAATTTATTTAGAGGAAGAAAAAGAATTACAAGAAGCTACTAAACAAGAAGGCATTGATGAAAAAGAAGAAAAAGAATTATATGAAAAATATTTAACAGAAGCAGGTGAAACCAATGATTAGTTTGGAAAAATTTATTTCAAAATATACAGGTGCTAGAGCAGGAGTTCCTTGGGGATATGTAGGACAATGTGTTTCACTAGTACAAAGATATCTAAACGAATGCTTGGGTTATGATATGCACCCACGAGGAAATGCTAAGGATTGGGTTAGCACATTAAAAAATGAAGGCATTGCACAATCAGTAAGTGGAACTCCTCAAAGAGGGGATATTATAGTTTATGGCTCTTCCTATGGTGGAGGATATGGACATATTGGTATTGCAGTAGGAAATGGAAATATATTTGATCAAAATAATACGTCCCATAATGGAGGAGCAGCAGGACAAATGAGATTGTTCGGTACGTATACAATTATGAGACCTTACAAAAAGCCTATATATGATGAGCAAGTTTCTTATGGAGCAGATCAAATATTATATCCAGGAAGTAAAGTTCGTTTTAATGGTATATTTAGAGTTGATGCAATTGATGTCAAAAATAACTTATTTGGTTGTAATGCTCTAACAGGAGGAAGAACTAAGACGTATCATTGGTTACCTAGTACACCATTTATAGAAGTAAATTCACAAGGTGATTCAAGTAATCAAGACCAAGTTTTATATGTTGGAGATTTAGTAAAGAATGATACAATATATAATGTAGAAGCAATATCAATCAAAACCAATTCAGCTAAGTTGAATATAAATGGTAAAATGGTATGGATATTCTCTAAATATCTTTATGAAGTTTCAAATAATTAAATTTATAGTAAAATTTTAATATACTTCTTATATCTGCATGAAATTTGTAATTTCGTGTAGTGAAAATTAAAAATCCAAACAAAAATGGCTCTCAATTTGTCAAATTGGCAATTTGTAGAGCCACTTTTTTTATGTAATAATGTAGCACGAAAGGAGAGATTAATATGTATCAAACTAGAATATTAAATGATAGAGAGATAGAAGAATTTAATAAAAAATATAATACCAGCTATACATCTATATTAATAAAACAAGAAAACAAAAAGTATTATGCAATAGTTGAATGTGATGTAAAAATTAAAATGTACGAAAAAGAAGTACTAAACTATTTCAAGTAGTTAGTACTTTTTATATTTTTGATTTTCAATATTCCAATCTTCACCATAAATTGATTTCATATATTTTGTTATTTTATTTAATATAAATTCTTTTTCTTCTTTTGTTCCATTGTCGAATTTATAGTGGCAATCATTTGCTGTTAATCTAGTACATAAAGTGAGCAACATTAGTTTCTATACCAAGACCACCTTTAGCTCGTGATAATATGTGTGCATTAGGCATAACATTATAATTATTACCACATACTACACAGCAACCTCCATGATCTCTTTCAAAAACTTTCTTTTTTACTGACATAGGAATATCAGTTGCTTTAGCTCTTTTACTCTTCATAATTTATATATCAAAAATTACTCCAAAATTACTCCGAAGTAGGTGGAAAGAGTGGAAAAGAGAGCAAAAAACGGAACAAATAATAGCAAATAATACATAATTTAATACTATTAAACTATATTGAGTGCCCCTCATTCGCTCCAGATTGATAGGAAACTCAAGCTTTTTGAGTATAAAATAAACGACTTGAAAAATAGTCGTTTTTTGTTGTCAAATTAAATTTAGTGTTTTATCTAAATCTTAAATTAACAATAAATAGTAATATTGCTTTTTTCTTAAAAATATGGTATAATATGCTACCAATTAAGGGGATTGGAGTGAATACTATGAAAAGGTTAATAATATTTATATTAGCTATCACATTAGTAATGTTGACACAAATAAATTATAGCACTGATATCAAACTAGACAACCAATTATCTGCATCAGCGACATCAGCAATTAAGAAAGAAAAAGAAAGTATAGAAGCAAAAGAAGAAACTGAACAAGAAGCTAATAATACACAAGAGGAGACAGCAACAGAAGTAGTGGAAAGAGTACAAACTACCACTAATTATTATAGTGAGTCAGAAATAATAAGAAGAAGTAATGATAGCTTGGGAACAGCAGGAAGAATATATCTTCCAACAATCAATTTAAATGTTGGAATTAATTATGCGAATTTTTATGATGATGAAAATTACAATGCTCAAGAAATAGTCGATAGAGAAGATAGTGCAGCATATTTTCAATTTGGTTCTAAAACTACTATTGCTGACCACAACTATCAGGGATTTAATAAAATAATCAATCTTAGTATTGGAGCAAAGGCCTACATAAAAAAATCTAATGGTGCAATAGAAGTATATCAACTTAATAATAAATTTGCAGGTAAAAACATATCAGCTGATTTAACAGATTCTAATGGAAATAGTGTTCAAAACATGAATGGAAATTTAATAATATATACTTGCTATGGAGTAGGTAATGGAATAATGGTTACTCTATGGGACCAAATAGCATAAATAAAAATACTGGTTTAAATTAAACCAGTATTTTTTATAAATTTATTTTACATAATTAATGTAATGAGGTTTATTCTTATTTTTTACATAGTACTTTTGAATACCAATTTCTTTAATCTCCTGGTTACCTTCAAGCCACTTATTGATTGTGCTCTTTTTATAAATACTTTCATTAACTATATTACAAGGAAAGTCCACACAATCAGCACAGAAGTTAACACCATGACTTTCAACACAACTAGGTATAATACAATTTTCTATACAACAACTATTAACACGATTGCTTCTACATCCTCCACATTTTGGTGCAGCATACTTTTCTAACTTATGCTTAAATAATCTAAATTCGTCAAGCTTATGACGATAATCTTCCTTAAGGTTCTTATCCAAAAATTCTTCATGTCCATTTAAAAGTCTTAATAATTCTTTAGCATGATAACTAATATCACCATAATTACAACCAGTACAAGTAGAACAAAACATAGAACAAGGGGCAACAGAATTCAATATTTCTTCACTTATTTTTTCACTTATCATATATTTTCTCCAATTCATCAAAAAGTATCTTCTATATAATACTATAAAACAAGAAAAAATCCCATTAAATTTACAAATAGATACCTAAATTATTTTTATACTTATAGTAATATGATAAAATTAGTATCAATAGAGGTGATTTTATGAACAACTATAAAATAATTATTTTTGATTTAGATGATACATTAATAGATAATCTAGAAAGTGTAAGGTATGCTTATAAAAAAATGGTTGAAGAAGTAGGAGAAACTTATACTGAAGAAGGATTCAAAAGATGGTATAAAATAGATAAAAAATTCTGGAAAGATAGACAAGATAATCTAATAGAAATACCAGAACGTTTCAAAAATGAAACTGGTAAAAAAAGTAAAGAATTTACAGAATGGATACGAGCTCAAAGAGCCATAATTTATTTTGATAATAAGATAAGTCTAGAAACTGCAATCAATTTGAATAATATCTATATGCAAGCTTTATCAGAGAATATAATAGCAATAGATGGAGCATATGAATTACTTAATTACTTAAAAGATAAATATAAAATTGTAATTGCAACTAATGGACCAGAAATTGCAACAAAAGGTAAACTATCGAAAATAAATTGCCTAGATTTTGTCGACCAAATATTCTCAGCTGAGATGTTTGGCTATATGAAACCAAATAAAATATTTTTTGACGGCATCAAAAAAAAGTTAAATAATGATAATACAAAAGATTATTTAATAGTTGGAGATTCATTAAAATCAGATGTTGAATTCGCAATGAATTGTGGATTTGATAGTTGCTGGTTAAATTCAACTAACGGAGATTTACCAAAAGAATATCATCCTACATTAATTATTCAAAATCTAAAAGAATTACTAAATAAATTATAAAAAAAAGAACACTTTAATGTTCTTTAATAATTAATCAAATTTAATATTATTCGTAATTAAATTCTTCATATCCTCAGCAACAGGTTCTTGACCATTTACTAACTTATCAATACAAATATAAAGAATTCTCAATCTCATTTTATCAATGCCAGACATATTAACAAATTTTAAAGAAACAGGGAAACCAGAATCTAATAATAAATTTAATTCTGCACTGTCTTCATCAAAGACTACTGATGGATTAGAAATTGACTTATAAGGAATAGTATATATTTGTTTAGATTTTCCTTTATTATCAAATAAAACAATTTTCTTATCAGTAAAGACTCCATAATCCCTAGTTGTCTTATATATAGTTAAAATCTGTTCTTTCTTTATATATTGTCTTGCATAAGCTGGTAAGTCATTTTTATCTACAACCCCAGAAAAATTAAAAAACTTTGTAATTTTATTAAACTTTGTATTAAATTTTGTATAAATCATACTTCCACCTCATCTTCTTTATTATATCTAATTTTTTATAACTTGCAAACATTCTTACAATAATTCGACATAAAAAATTATAACATGATTATAATAAAAATTAACATATATTTTTACAACTAAATTTAATTGCAGTTGCCTTTTCAATTATTATTATCTATAATTAACATAGAATAGTACCAATTGGTATAAGAGGAAGGGTGGCTATGGCATTTCTAGAAATAAAAGATAAAAAAGAGTTTGTTTTGAATTTTATTAGAAATTCGATTGTTGAAAAGAAAGTTAGTTTAGATGAAATTGAAGAACTTCAAAATAGTGAAGTCAGAAGAAAAAAAGATTGGGAAGAGTGGGCAAACTTTCAAAGGGGTTATCGCATGAGAATCTCTAAAGGGACTTATAAAGAACTAGATGATTGTTTTGAGTCTATGAATGAATCACATTTAATAAAGAATGCAGTAAATGATTTAGATATCCAAGTAATGAAGTCTAACTTTGATAGGAGAACAAGATATGTTAGAAGATTAAAATATGTTTTATATCTAACAGGAGATGTCCAAAGTATCAAGCTTGATGGAGTAAAATGTAGTATGAATCAAATATTCAATATTTTGACTAGATTCATAAGAGAAGATGCAAAAAAAGAATTAAGAAATCAATTAATAATAAATAATCTTAAACTAGAATTAAATAATATGGATATAGGAAAAGATAATAAATATTATCTAAATGATAGAAAAAGAAAAAAGATTGAATCCGAAATAGAAGAGTACGAAATATTGTTAGAACGCCTAAATAATGGTGGTTATCCATTGAAATCAGGGCATCCCAGTATTACCAGCTTGTGTAGTGAAAGTTCAATTAACACGTACAAATCTATATATCAAGTTCCAGTAAAAGATGAGTTCAATATAATTGAAAATAACAAAAAAATACTTTAATAGCAATTAATTAGAAAGGAAAGAGATATGGGAATAATAGAAAAACTTAATGAAGGAGATAGTAAACTTTATTCAACAGGTTATTTTTCAGGAGAATATAATCAAGATTTATATTTAAAAAAAGCAGTTATGGATAATTCCAATCGACCAAAATATTATATAAATGTTTTTTCTAGTATAAATAACGAATTAGTAGAGCAAGGCTATCTATATTTTTATTTAGATTATGAAAAAAAAAGTAGTCACTTCATAGGTGTAAAAGTAAAAGAAAAATATCGTGATTTAAACATTGGTTCCTTTCTAGTCGCTACTTGGATTGATTTATGTCTAAATAATGGTTATGATTTTCTTGGAGTTAATCCTAAGCAAAGAAAACCTTTTCTACTTTACTTATTAAAGACTTATGGTTTTGAAATATTAGATAAATCATTATATGAAACAAGACCTGATGTAATATCTATTTGTAGAAATACAGATTTTAATGATAAAAACAAATATTTATTATTTAGAAGTAAAAAACATGAAGAAGTCTTTACTAAAACAAATATTTATCAGACAGATAATTATAAAATTATCAATAGTCTTGAAGGAATGATACATCTAGATAACATTATATTACCACTTCAAAGTAGAAAGAGAACACAAGTTGACTATGAACTCCAAGAAAAGGAATTAGCAGAAACAAAGAGTGAAACAGTTATTTCACGTCATACAAGATAAAGACGATACTAAAGTACCGTCTATTTTTTGATTATTTCTCTAATTTTATTTAACATTTCATGTTTTGAATCAACATCAAAGTATCCATCTATATGCCCTAATAAATTATTATTTTTAAAAATTAGTAGAGCAGGCAGTTCTGATATACCAAAATCGCTAAATGCTTCATCAACTTCCACTTTATAGTACAAAGTATCTGCAGGGAAATCATTAGTTAATTCCTTAATCGGAATAGACTTCAATAAACACTCAGCAAAATCAGGGTTATATAATTCAATCAAAGTAAAATAATTCTTATCAATTTTCTCTGAAATATCCGCAACATCAATTTTGAAAAAATCAGATATTCCAACAGCACCATATCTGTCTACAAATAAGTCTTTAGTTGTTCTTTCATCATTTTCTATTTCACTTTTAATTGCATTATATTCCTCATCATTGTGTGCAACTCTAATAGCTCCAATAGGGCACTCTTTCTCACACATCCCACAAGAAATACATTTTTCATTATCAATTATTATCGTTTCTTCTTTATCACTCCAAGATAATGCTCCAGTTGGACATACTGCAATGCCTCCACATTCTTTAGCATTATCACAAATTTTAAAATTAACTAATACAGCCATCTATTTACCTCTCTTTCTGATTATGTTAACAACATTTACTAAATTTCTTATAAAAATATCAATCTCATCTTTTGTGTTATTTTTATCGAGACTTACCCTAATTGGGGAATAATTTTCTAAATCTGCTCCACAAGCAACCAATACATGAGAAGGTAACGCAATTTCTGAATTACATGCTGAACCTATAGATACAAAGATATTAAAAGATTCAAGCATCAACATAAGTTCAGTAGCATTAACTCCTCTAAAAGCCAGACTAGAAGTATTTGACATACGATTTTTTTTATCTCCATAAATTACAGTATCTTCAATATTTTTTAGAATCTCTTCTTCCATATAATCTCTTAAAGCACAGATTTCTACATTACTTTGATAATCATTCTCCAATATAGATTCTACAGCTTTACCTAAACCAATTATGTAGGGAACATTCTCTGTCCCACCACGTCTATTCATCTCTTGATGTCCAAAGATTAAAGGGTTAAACTGAACACTACTATTAATGTACAAAACACCAATTCCCTTAGGTGCATGTATTTTGTGTCCAGATAAAGATAGAGTAGAAATGCCTAATTCTTTAACATCAATCTTAACTTTTCCAACAGCCTGAACTGCATCACAATGAAATAGAATATTATGTCTTTTAGCTATTTTACCAATTTCTTTAATAGGATAAATATTACCAATCTCATTATTAGCCATCATAACTGCAATCAAACAAGTATCATCTTTAATTGCTCCTTCCAATTGAATCAAATCAATTTGTCCAATTTCATTAACAGGAAGATAGGTAATATCATATCCTTTATCTTCAAGATGTTTCATTGTCTCAATGATAGAAGCATGCTCAACACTTGTTGTAATAATATGTTTTTTTTCAGGATTATTTTGTACAGCATTCATAATAGCCGTAACATTACTTTCACTAGCGCAACTAGTAAATATAATTTCATCATCACAAGCATTTAAAAGCTTAGCTACATTTCCTCTAGCTTTAGAAATTGCCTCCTTAACTTCTCTTCCAAAAGAATAGGTACTACTAGGATTACCATAATTTTCTTTTAAATAGGGAAGCATTGCATCTAAAACCTCAGCACTACATTTAGTAGTAGCATTATTATCTAAATAAATTTTTTGATTCATAAACTACCTCTTTAAAATTAAATAATACAACTATTATATCTTATACGATATAAAAAATCTATATATTAAGTAATTCTAAAAGTTAAAAAAATATGATAAAATTAAAATCATAACAGGAGGAGAAAATGGAAAAAATAATCGTTCTAGGAACAGGCACAGCAAGTGCTGTTGATAACTACAATACATGTTTTTTATTAGAAGATAAAAATAAAGACTATCTATTAGTTGATACAGGTGGAGGAAATGGAATTTTAAAACAGCTTAGATTAGCTGACATAGATATCTTAAAAATTCATAATATATTTATATCACACAAACATATAGATCATCTTTATGGTCTTATTTGGATTTATAGAGCAGTAGAGATAGCTATGTCAAAAGGAATATATGAAAAAGAATTAAATATATATTGTCATGATGAAGTAGCCAAATTACTTAGAAATCAAATTACTTCATTACTTAGAAAGTCTCAGCAACAATTTCTTGATAAAAGAATTTTTATTAATGTTGTAGAAAATCACGAAAAAGTAAATATATTAAATTATGAATTAGAATTTTTAGATATTTATTCAAAAAGCGATAAACAGTTTGGTTTTAAAACAAAATTAAATACTGGAAAAACTCTTGCTTTTTTAGGTGATGAGCCATTAGATGAAAGATTATATAGTGATGTTGAAAATTCCGATTATCTTCTTCATGAGGCCTTTTGTTTAGAAACAGAAGTTCCCAAATTTAAGCCATATGAGAAAAATCATGATACAGTAAAATCAGCTAGTTTAAAAGCTCAAAGATTAAATATAAAAAATTTAATATTATGGCATTCTCATGAAAATCTAAAAGAAAAAAGAAAAGAAATATATACAGAAGAAGCCAAAAAATACTTTAATGGAAAGGTTTATGTTCCAGATGATTTAGATATTATCGAACTAAACTAGTGATAAAATATGAATAAAAAATATTTAATAGTAACAATTACTTGTATTATTCTATCATCAATTTCTGGAATAATATCAAGAGATATCATAGTAGGAGGAACGATTCTCGCAACAGGACTCCTTAATGCCTATTTTGCTAGTGAAGGAAAACGCATTAATTATATACTTGGTTTAATTAATTACTTATTAATGGGTTACGTTTCATTAAAAAATAATTTATATGGAATTTTCTTTTTTTACATATTAATTTTTTCTCCGCTTCAAGTTAAAGGATTTATTACTTGGAATAAAAATCTCAATGAAGAAAATAACGTAAAGGTCAGAGAATTTACTTTAAAAAATTCTTTGATTATTATTGCCTCATGTCTAGGAGGAAGTTTAATTTTAGGATATATTTTAACGCTTATTCCAGGACAAAGATTAGCATTAATGGATGCGACATCAAATTGTGTTAATTTATGTGGTATTATCTTAATGATACTTAGATTTAAAGAATCATGGTGGTTATGGCTATTTAATAATGTAATCGATTTAGGAATCTGGATTATAACTTTTATGAATAAAGGTGAAGGTTCTTTCATGATGTTACTAGTGTCAATTGGCTATTTACTGATTAACATTTATGGCATTATAAAATGGAATATAGAATTGAAAAAAAATAATAGAGAAATTATGATTGATATGCAAGAAAATGCATAACATATGAAGTGTTTGATGAATAAATTAGTAAAATATCAGTAAGAAAATTACTGAAAAAAACAAACCAAAGTAAAAATAAATAATTTTATTGAAAACATCTACTGAGTATGATATTATTAACTTAAGGATACATTTGAAACTCGTTATTCAAATGCAATTCCTTTTTTGGGTTGCATCTGATGCCAACAATAGTTGGATCAGGTGCTTTTTTTATTTAAATAGAAGTGTTATTACTATGAAAAATAGTAGTAATATTATAATAAATAGAGAAGACTCTCTTTTTGTCATAATAAACCACCACCTTTCTATTTATCCCCCTGGTAAAAGGAAAAGCACCTAATATTTCAAATGTATCTATCTATATAATACACAAGGAAAATAGAAGCATCCAAGTAAAAAATAAAAAGTGCTAGTAAGCACTTTATCTCTCTATATATTCCAACAACTCTTCAAATTCATCATATCCTGATTCTGAATTTAGATGTCCACCATTATGAATCATAATAGCCTCATTAGCAATACTATCAGCAAATTCCTTTTCAATTTCATATTTAACATATGGATCATTATCAGAATAAAAGCATACAATATCGTCACAATAATTTTTTATATCACCTAAATTATCAAAATACATACTTTTATTAACTGTGTCATATTCCTCATTAATTCCTAAATAATTATTAAATCCACAAACAAAAATCAATCTCTTAACTTTTAATTTATTTTCTACTAAGAACTTACAAATAAAAATAGGGGCAATTGAATGTGCATAAATAACTGTATTTTCATTAATTAATCCAGCCTCTACATAAACATTTAATAATTTACTCCAATTTTCATAGTTTTGAAAACCGACTCCTGTAGGAAAATCAGGTGTATAAACGTCATTACCATAACTTTCAATTATTTCTCTTAAATATGGTATCCAGTTACTAAATGGATTACCAAAGCTCCCGTGTACTAATAAATAATTACTTTTCATAATTATACCTCCCTAGTAAATCTCCATTGTTTAAAATAAGTGCATTTTCCTTCATCATTTATTGATATTTGAAAAATCCCATCAATTTCTTGCTTAATATTAGAAGCAGTCATTGTTCTAGTCATTTGCCAATTAATAATACAAGTATCATCGTTATAAGCAATAATCTCATATTTATACTCTATATCTTTTTGGTTATCAGCAACAATATTCCATAAATTCACAACTTCTGAAAAATTCTTACATGCCTCATCAATAGGATTTTCATAATATTCTACATTTTCATCTAAAGTTGCAAGAGTTCTTTCGTAATCTAATTCTTTCCAAGACTCCATAAACTCTTTAACCCAAATCTCATATTTTTCTTTCATAACAATCAATCCTCCTTTTCAATAAAATCTTTAATCTTAATAGCAATTTCATAATCCATTCTCTCTATCGCTTGTTTAGAAAAGCCTGCTATATGGGGACTTACAATAACATTTTTTCGATATTTCGAAAATAATTTTTCATGATTATTCAAATCGATATCAAGACCAACATAAAACGTATCAAATTTATCAGCTTTTCTTATTAAGGCTTTATTATCTACAATATCACTCCTTGAAGTATTAATAAAAGTAGCTGTCTCCTTCATTAAACTAATTTTGTCATCATTAATTAAAAATTTAGTTTCTTCAGTAAGGGGAATGCTGACATTAATAATATCACTTTCACTAAGTACCTCATCTAATGATTTAAAAGTCACTCCATATTCTTCTAAATCTCTATGGTTATTGGGATTTTTAGTCCAACAAATTATCTCCATATTAAATATTTTTGCAATTTTTATAACTTCTCTGGTAATATTACCCGCACCAATTAGACCTAATCTTTTATTCGAAATATCTTCAGGTTTTTCATGTAAATTATTTCTTTTTCCTGCACCTTCAAGAACCAAGTTATTAGATTCATATAGCCTTTTATTAAGTGTCAGTATTAGAGCAAAAATATGTTCAGCAACAGAAACAATACTAGAATCTTTCAAATTTATAACAGTTATCATGTCAGAATTCTTAACTTCTCTTGCTATATGGTCTGTTCCTATTGATACTGTTGCAATTACTTTAGGATTAGTTATGTGTTCCAAAATATCTTTTGAAATATTAGTTTTAACTCCAATAATTAAAATATCATATTTTTGAAAGAGAGCAATAACTTCTTGACTATTCGGTTCATAACCAGTATTAGCAAAATCTAGTGAAATGTTACTATTGACTAGTATATTCTTAGCCTCAGAACTAAGATCAGTTATTAACGAAAAAGCCTTATTCATTCTATCTCCTCCTTAAGTATCTCGACAAACTTATCGCTTCCTTCCCATACAATTACAGAATATAAATTATCAAATTCCTCGAGACCCTTAATAATATATAACGCTATATTTTCAATCGTTGCTCTTTCTTTAAGAATATCATCAATATAAGTTTTATTAAGACTACCAATAACCTCATCAATCTTGGGATTGATTTCATGAAAATCAAGCTTACCAACCATTCCATTAATCAACTTATCTTTGAAATTAATTTCAATTCTAAATGTATGTCCATGTATTCTTTTTCCGTGGGCAGCATCAATCTTTCTAATAACGCAAAGTCTTGCCATAAGTAAATTCTACCTTTCTATCTAATCAACATATTAATGTTGTTCACTAGTCCATGCTGGAGTGCAAGGTACAGCAGCTTCGAAATTACCATCAAATGCATAACATTCATTCCTATCAATAATAATAACATCACCTTGATAAAACTTAGTTTCACTATTATCAGCCTTTAAATATAATGTTCCATTACCACTAATAATATAAAGTAATTCCTTACAACCAGTATTTACTTGATACCCAACTTCTGGACTTCTAGTATTTATTTTTATAACCGCAAAATTTATATCTTTATCTAAAGTAGGGTAGTCCATTCCAGAATAACCATCTCCACTATAAAATTCAGCTTTTTCTTTTTTTATAAATTCCATTTTAACCTCCTAAAAATAGTATACAATAAAAATCAAATCTTTCCTAACAAGAAAAGAATCATATATTCTTCATCATTTGAATTGTTCTATTAAAATAACCATATTTTTCATAAAACTTATAAGCCTTATCATTATATGCAAATACATCAAGAAGAACTCCTCTACATCCTACATCTTTAAAATGATTCTCCATAGACTGTAATAACTTTTTTCCAATTCCCATTCCTTGATAATCATTAGCGACAACTAAATCAATAACTCTTCCACGTTTAGGAGCCTTAAAATCATAATTATCAATCTCATCATTATTAATCACTCCAATTATAGCTCCAACAACTATATCATTTTCTAAAGCTAAAAAGATTTTGCCCTCATATTTATTAACATCTTCCATAATTTTAGAAAAATATTTCTCCCTAAATTCCTCTTCAGCACGATTAAATTCTTCTCTATCAATACTCACTATATATTCCTGAAGTTCTACAAGTAGATTCTTTAAATTTTCTTCATATTTATTATCATAACTAACAATAACCAATTTCACCATCTCCTAAATCTTTCTTTTACAATTTTCTTTTAGTGGGCATTCCAAACACTTCTTCTTCAAACAAAAACTATTTCCAATTGACCATAAATACTTATCAATGTAACAAGCATTGATTCCAAATTTTTTAGCAGAATTAATCCATACTTCACCAAGTTCTTTTATCTCCTTCTCATTAAGTTTATCTTTATCAATTACTCCATTTAAAAAACTAATCTCTATATCGTGTCTATCAATTGGAATATCTTGCATTTCTTCATCTATTTTACAAATACCACTTTCATAAATTAACCTCAATAGAAGTCCACCAGTCTTTTGACCATACCCATCTATATTAGTTATGAACTTATAAAGTTCTGAATAAGAATCAATCGAAGTAATAGTTTGAAGTAATTTATCATGAGGAAAATTATCATTAATATATTTCGATAAACTTATCCATTTTTTAACAGCAATATTAGGGTATCTTGGATGAATATTATTTTTAATTATTTCTAATAATGTATCCGAATTATTTTCATAATTTTCTACAACATATAAAGGATTGAAAATTTCCTTATGCGAATTATATGTATTAACTAAATTACTATGATATACTTTAGAGCGCATGCCATAATCAAGTAAACAGGAAAAGAATATATAAAGAACATAATCTATAGAACCTAATTTAATTCCCTTAGGTGTTAATACCTTAGCATTTTCTTCGTTCTCTTCAAAATACGATTTCAATTTTTCTGAACAATAACTAGCTTTTTCTAAATTAAACATAAAACACCTCTAATACATAAAGTATATTATAAATAAAGAAAATAGAAAATAAAAAGATAACTTGACCATAATAATTATGTTAAATATAATAGGGCGTACAGGTGATAATATGATAATTAATGATAAAATTGATTCTAAAGATAATATAAAAACAATTATTTTTGACATTGATGGTACTATAACTCGCTGGAAGAATGTTGAACTGTTTCTTAAGAAAGCCTTAAATGAATTAAATATTCCTTATCGTAAAGAATCATTAATGGGTTTATACCAAGCCATGAAAATGCGTGAACTTCATGCACTAATAACTTCTGAAGCAACAGAAGAAGCCTATAGCATGTTTCTTGAAGAATATATAGAGGATTTAAACAGGTACAATGTAGCTGGCTCTAAGCTAAAAGATGTAATGTTCGAACTAGAAGCAAGTGAGACTTATGTAAGTAAAGAAGTGCCTGAAGAAATTAAGTTATTAAAAGAAAATTATACTCTATATTGCTATACTAATTGGTTTAGAAGACAAGCTATCAAAAAATTAGATCGATACAATATCACAAATTATTTCCAAGAAATATATTCTTCTGAAGATAATTACATAAAATATACAAAGACAGGTTTTGAGATTCTTCTTTCAAAACACAATTTATCACCAGAAACTACAGTCTGTATTGGTGATTCAAAAAATGACATTACTCCAAGTACAAAAGCTGGGATTAATAGTATATATCTAGATTATTCCATAAGAAAAGATAGTGATATCACTGAGGAAAAGATGAATTTAATAAGGCAAGCAACAGCTAGTATTACAGAGTTTTCTGATATCAGAAAAGTTCTTTCTAAAAGAAAATAGTAATCGAAATTCATGTTATAAAAAAACAAAAGTGTAAATAGCAATATTTTTCATTCATTATCAATAATAACTATGGTATAATCAAGTTGGAGTGATTCTATGAGAGTAAAAATTAAAGGCTTAAATATTAATTATGAACAATATGGTTCTGGAAAAGATATTTTACTTCTACATGGTTGGGGACAAAATATTGCCATGATGAAACCACTTGGTGATAACTTTTCGGACAGATTTAGAATAACAATTATTGATTTCCCAGGATTTGGTGAGAGTGAAGAACCAAAAGAAAAATGGAATATTGAAATGTATTCTAATATGCTTGAAGACTTTGTGATGGAAGTTGGTATAAAAAAACCAATTGTCATGGGGCATTCTTTTGGTGGTAGAGTAGCAATCAGATATTCATCAAGAAATGCTATTGAAAAATTAGTTCTTTTTGGAAGTCCATGTATTAGAATTCAAGAACAACTTCCTTTATCTGTAAAAATACTAAAAAAACTAAAGACTCTACCAGGCCTAAACAGTCTTGGCGAATATATGAAAAAATACATTGGATCTAGAGACTATAAAGCGGCAAGTCCAATTATGAGACAGACCCTAGTTGATGTTGTAAACGAAGATTTATCCAAGTTTGCTAGAGAAATCGAAGAACCAACATTGCTGATATGGGGAGAATATGATACAGAAGCTCCTGTTAATGAAGCGCAAGAATTAGAAAAAATAATGATAGATGCTGCCTTAATTTTACTCCCTGGAACACATTATGCATATCTAGAAAATCTACCAAGAGTAGTAGATATATTAAATAATTTTATTTAGGAGGTATTTTATGATAATTTTATATTTAATATTAATTCTTACATTAGCATTACTAAACTTTTACAAAGGAAAAAAGTCCCTTCATATGCTACAACAAAATTTATATAATGAGAATAATCGTTATTTAAAATGGGTAATGAAAAATAAAAAACAATTTTTATACTTAGACTTAATAATGGTTATAATATCATTAGTAGGTGTATTTGTAATTTATGACTTAGAAGGTATATCAATTGCTTGCATTTTACTAATATCAATATTATCAATAGTTCAAGCGTTCATTTGGCGTAAGAATATTTTGAATGATCAAAATAAAAAGAAATTAGTAGTAACGGCTAGAATTAAAAGATTAATTACAACTACATTAATTTTATTTGCTATTCCATTAATAATATTAGCTATGAATATTGAAGATACATATATCTGTTGGATTATCTTTAGTATCTTATGTATTATGACTTATTTAAACGTATTTGTAGTATTTATCGCTATGATAATTAATACACCAATCGAAAAATGTGTTTATTTATATTATAAAACTAAAGCGCAAACAAAGCTAAAACAAATGAGTAACTTAAAAATTATTGGTATAACAGGAAGTTATGGAAAAACAAGTAGTAAGAACATTTTAGGAGATATTTTAAATATTAAATATAATGCCTTGCCAACACCAAGAAATTTAAACACATACAATGGATTAATTATGACTGTAAATAATTACATGGATAAGTTCTGTTATATATTTATCGCTGAAATGGGAGCCTATGTAAAAGGCGAAATAGCAGGGTTATGTCGCCTAGTAAAACCAAAATATGGTATCTTAACTACTATAGGAACAGCTCACTTAGAAAGTTTTGGAAGCGAAGAGAATATTATAAAAGGAAAATTTGAGCTTATAGAGTCCTTACCAAGTGATGGATTTGCTGTTTTAAATGGTGATGATCCAAAACAAGTTAACTATAAATTGAAAAACAAGGTTAGAACAATCTGGACAGGTATTAACAACAAGGATGTTGATGTTTTAGCAACTAATATTAAATGTTCCCACAAAGGTACAAGCTTTGATGTAGTTTTCAAAGGTAATGATGAAAAATATCATTTTGAGACAAAGTTACTAGGAAATCATAATGTATACAATATCCTTGCAGGTATAGCATGTGGTAAAGAATTTGGTATAGACATTGAAGACTTAATTAAAGCTGTTAGCAATGTTAAACCTGTAGAGCACCGTCTTGAATTAAAGAAATTAGGTAACTTTTATCAAATAGATGATGCTTATAACTCTAATCCAATTGGAGCAGCCAATGCTTGTGAAATACTAGGTATGATGCCAGGGTTAAAAGTAGTTGTTACACCAGGTATGATTGAATTAGGAGAAAAAGAGGATGACTACAATAAGACTTTCGGAGAACAAATTGCTGATGTAGCAGATTATGCTATTCTTATTGGAGAAAAGAAAACAATCCCAATTAAGGAAGGTTTATTAACAAAAGGCTTTGACAAAGATAAGATAATTGTATTTAACGATGTAAGAGAAGCATATCCTTATATAGGAAACTTGGCCGCAAATAATGAAGTATATGCATTATTTGAAAATGATTTACCAGATACATATAA
>JAAGKN010000825.1_pt1 | contig 60397 bp, 67 predicted proteins | sample 6206371 | NCBI WGS metagenome assembly JAAGKN01 (sample SAMN11533720, study PRJNA540317) | gut metagenome | isolation source: fecal pellets from male and female animal of same cohort | host: Peromyscus leucopus | place: USA:CA | collected 2017 | reverse complement strand
GAACCTCCGACCTCACGCTTATCAGGCGTGCGCTCTAACCACCTGAGCTACAAGCCCATTTAATGGATTCACTGTTTTAAGTGTACACTATTTCAAATAATAATGCAAGTGTTTTTTTCACTTCTTTTCAACAGGAACGTTTTAATTATATAATAGACTTTCTAAATAGTCAACACGTTTTTTATTTTTTTTCAAAAAAAAGAAGAAGTTTTATTTATTTAACTCCTTCAATAATTCTGTAACTGCTTCTTTTCCTTCTTTTCTTTCAACTACTTTATGATCTTTAAACTTAAGAATTGTTGGATTTTGGACTTTCAATTGATCAATAGACTCTGGAAGTTCTTCTCTTTCTTCCCCATCGTTTAATACATATCCCTTATTAAATCCATTTTCTAAGTCAACCATATACATTGGAACACCTTTTAAAGCATCTGTATAGGCATCACGATAAGATACATAAGTAGAGGAAATTTTTTCTGAAAAATTAAAATATAAAACATAATATTCATTATCCATTCTATTAAATGATTGACCAGCTAAAATTTCATCATATTGAATTACAGTTTCTTCTTCTTTCTTTTCTTGTTTTCCAAATTTAATTTCACCTGTCATAACTAAAGCCAAAAAGTAGAATAATAATAAGAATAAAACTATTCCTACTAAGATCTTAACAACATTCCAAGCTTCTGTATCATGACTATAGTTACTTTTTGAATAGTTTAATTTTTGTTTGTTTGTTTTCTTATTTTTTTGCATAATCTTCACCTACAACTTGAATTATAACACGAATAAAAAGAAAAATAAACACAAAGTGCTTATTTTGAATTTGGAATAATACTAATACTTCTCGCAATATCTACAAGTTCATTTTGACTCATTACATCAGATACAATATAATAATCAATTCCATTACTACTCCAAGATATAGAACTATCTGTAAGCGCTCCAACTGTATCAATTAATAAATAGGGTTCTCCATACGTTGGAATAATTGAAAATTCTTGCTCTATACTAGAAGTTTCTTCTACTAATAGGAATGGTTTTTCTCCATCAAAAGTCATAATAACTCTTTCTCCACCAGTTTTTTCTACTCTCTCTTCATTCGTTAAAACAGTACCTGTTGGGATATAAAGTGGATAAATAGTATCTTCAATCGTAGCTGTTTCAGAACTTGGAGATGGTGAAGAAGATGGATTTTGTGATTCCTCAGTATTTGGTGTTGGTGTCGGTGTAGGAGATGGACTTTGTTCTGTTTCCATCATAATTTTATCAATATCGAATGTATTACTATCAATTTTTGGATTTAAATCAACAGATGTAAAAGTCATCTTCATCTGTTCTATTCCCTGCTCATCTACAACTTTAACCTCTTTTAAATTCATGTCACTATCTAAAGTTACGATTTGACTCACTAATTTTCTGTTATTTGGATAGTTTACAACAGATTCGATTACATAAGAGTTATCACTTTCTGTGATTGTTCTATTTTCATCATCTGAAATATCTTCTAAAATAGAACCTATTAAATATACTTGAGAGTTATTATATGGCCATTCACTTTGAAATTTAAAACTCTTATTTAAAGAAGGTGTCAAAACATAAACTTCACTATCATTCTTTAAAATAATTTGCTCATGATTATTTGCTTTATTCTTTAAACTTACATTAAATTTATCTTTTTTCTGATAAGTTACCTTAACTTCATACTGATAAACATCCTCATTATTTAAAATTTCTAAATTACCTTCTAATTGATATGCCTTCAAATCACCATATTTTTTTTGAAAATCTTTTAAAATATCTTTCTTACCATTTCCAAAACATCCAGTTAAAAAGAAACAAATACCAATTAACATTATCCATAACTTTTTCTTCAATTCTTTCACCTCAATCATCTTTCATTTCATTATATGAAAAAATAATCTTCATATTCATGAATAATTTTTTAATATTTGTCTATTCTAATATTAGAAATAAACAAAGGAGGAAGAAAATGAAAACATTACAAAAAGTATGTCTAGTATTTACAATTATTGGCGCACTAAATTGGGGACTTATTGGATTATTTGACTTTAATTTAGTTGCTACATTATTTGGAGCAGAAAACGTCATTACAAGAATTGTATATGTACTAGTTGGAATTGCTGGTATTATTAATATTAGTTTATTATTTGAAGACTGGGATTCTTAATATTTCCGCCTCTTCTTAAAAAAAGTCACCTCATTCAATATGAAGTGACTTTTTAATTTAACTATTACTTGAATAAATTCTAACACGAACTCTCGTAATTTTTGATTCATAACTTAAACGAACATCAGTACCTGTAACATCAAGTTTTACGTCATGTACACCTTCTGTATAATTCGTTAAGTCAATAGTTGCTGTAATTGTAGATTCATCAAGTTGAGATATTACATCTGCACTACCCTTAACTACTACTGTAACTGTACTATTTTCTTGAGATGCTGCCTGAACTGATAATCCAGGTGCTAAATTAACTGGAGTAATTCGAATACCTTTTACTTCTTTTGTAACAACATCATCAAGTTCAACTGTAATATTTACAGTTTTTGAACTGATTTCTCTAACACCAGATGGTTTCTTTAAATTAATATTATATTCTTTTGTTGTATTAAGATCAGTAATATCAATTTCTACTGGAAGTTTATCAATCTTATCTAAAACCTTACTATCTCCATATAAAGTTACCTTAGGAACAGAAGATTTAATTTCCTTAATTGATTTACCAAGAGCTACTTCTCCAATAGGTATAATTTCTAGTTCTACTTCCTTACTAGGTGAAGCTATTTTTAATGTAGCATCCACAGTTTCTGGAACTATTTCAACATCCACCGGTTGCCCTTTAGAATCATATGCAATTAACGGAATATTCGTTAATGTAACATTTCCTTCTTTTAAATTACTAATATTATTAATATCAATTAATGCCTTAACTGTAGCCACTTGTTGAAGTTTATACTCAGCACCTTTAATAATAACATCATTTCTACTTAAATCAACACTATTAATAACTAGCTTTTTGTCTAAATGATCCTTATGTAATATATCATAATCTAACTCTCTAGTTTCTGGAACTTTTTCATAAATTACAATAGTTGCAGTAGACGGATCTATCTTATATTTAATTGATGATAAATTCTGTTTATATTTTAATGAAACTTTATGACTACCTGGTTTTAATCCTGTCAAATCAATAGAAACTCCATTATTAGGATATTGTTTAGCGATATATAATTGACTTCTACTACCAATTAAAGTAATATCAGCAGTTGTTGGAAGTCCTTCAATAACATAAGCTTCTGCATTATATTCAGCTACTACTGGTTCACCATATAAAATTTCTGCTTGATTATTCACAATCATACTAGAATTTTGATCTATCATAATGAAAAATAAAAATGCAAAAATTAAAGACAATATAATTAAAGTTTGCTTCTTATTAATAAACTTTTCAAATTCTTTTCCATTATTTTTTGAAAAATCGCTAAACGAAAGAATCCCTTTCGTAATTGGGGTAATTAACCATTTATCAAAGAATAATAGAATTTTTCTAAATAAACTACCTATTTTCTTCATAAATCTCTTCCTCATCTAACTCATCTAACATTTCATCCTCTTGTTTTGGTCTTAACTCATCAATTAACATCATACGAACATCATCCAAAGATAAATTATAGAATAAGTCTCCTTTAACAGCGATAGAAATTCTACCAGTTTCTTCACTGACAACTACACTTATTGCATCGCTTTCTTCTGCAATTCCTAATGCAGCTCTATGACGAGTTCCAAATTTTTTATTTATCTTTGAACTACTACTTGTTGGGAATACTGCTCCAGCACAACTAATTCTATCCCCTTGAATAATAACCGCACCATCATGAAGTGGATTATTAGGGAAGAAAATTGAAATCAACAAATCACTAGATAAATCTGCATAAATTTTCTTTGCTTTTTCGATATAACTAGATAAGCTTGTATCCCTTTCAATAACAATCAAAGCACCAATTCTAGCTTTTCTTAAATAATCAACTGATTGAACTATTTCATAAACCAAACGCTCTCTTTCATCTACTGTAAGAACTTTATGTCTACCTAATAGATGGGTTCTACCAAGCTGCTCTAAAACATTTCTGATTTCTGGTTGAAATATAATAATTAATGCAAGTGGTCCCCACATTACTACATATTCAAGTAAAAGTCCAATTGCCCTAAGTCCAATCCAATCACTTGCTACCTTTAAAACTATTACAATAAGGACACCCTTAAATAATAAAGTTAATTTAACATTATTACGTATATTTTTCAAAATATAATAAATAATTAACCAAACTAAAGAAATATCAACTATTTTTTTTACAATTTCCAATATACTATCTAAAGTCATATTTTTATACCTCCATTGACTCTTTCCATTATAACAAAAAACAAAACAAATAGTAAAGTTATCTTACTTTTTAAATCTTTTCTACTTCTTCTTCCACTGAATCTGTAGAACCAAAATCAATAACTTGAGTCATATCTGTAATCTTCTTTGTTTCCTCTTTTTCTATACTTTCTTCTTCCTCTAAAATAGTTTCACTAACCACTACATCAGCACTATTAATAGATAAAATACCTTCTTCATCATTTGACAATTTATTGACAGTAGAGTCTTCTAAAGAAGAAACCTCTTCTTCTAATATTTCATTAGAATTTAATTCTAAAATATCACTAGAATCTGTACTTGATTTTTCTAGTAGCTCCAAACTATGATCATTATCTAAATCATGTTCCAAACTTTCAGAAGTAATCACTAGTTTACTATTATTTATAGAATCCACATCTTTTACTAAAGCAACTTTCTCTTCCTTTTTCTTTAAACGTTCTGCCATAAAACCAAAGATTGCCATAATTCCAAATAAACAAATAACAACTACTGCAATATAAATAGGTCCATCTATCACATCTCTAAAAAAATGTATCATTTAGCCACCCCTTATTCTAATAAGATTATATCATGAAAAAAGAAAAATATTTTAATAAAATTTGATAGATGATATAATGACCTTGAAAGAAGGTGTACTAAATGGAAATAAACTATTCAGATCAAGAAATAAAAAAAGGAGAAAAATCTATTTTTTTAGCTGGACCTACTCCACGAGGGGAAAATGTAACTTCTTGGAGAACTGAGGCATGCAAAAAATTAGAAGAATTGGGTTTTGATGGAATCATCTATGTACCAGAATATTCTACTTGGAAACCAAAAGAAGATTATGTAGATCAAGCAATGTGGGAAAGACTAGCTTTAACTGAAGCCACTACAATACTATTTTGGATTCCAAGAAAATTACCTGAACTACCTGCATTTACTACAAATGTTGAATTTGGATACTGGTTACACTCAGGAAAAGTAATTTATGGTAGACCTGATAATGCACAAAAAACAAAATATTTAGACTGGCTATACGAACTAGACTACAATAAAAAGCCAATAAATAATTTAGAGGAATTATTAAATGAAGCAATAAAAATGACAGAATAGATAGGTAAAAAATAATATGAAAAAGAACATTCTAATTGTATATACAAATTATGGGACTGGACACTATATGGCAGCAAAAGCAATTGAAGAAAATTTAAAGAAAAGATACAAAGATTATCATATAGAAATATTAGATCCACTATCCTATAGTAGACCAATCATTAATAAATTATTTGGAAAAATAGGAAAATTTCTAGCAACCAAATTTAGAAAATTCAGAAAAAAACTATATGATAAAAAAATGTATCAGAATTATATGAAAAATGACTTATTCTTTAAATTTTGCATTCACCTATTCTGGACAAAGAAATTAAAAAATAAATTATTAAGCCTAAATCCTGATATTGTCATCTCAACTCAAGTAGGTCCCACTGGATTAATCGCAGCGAAAAAAGATTTATTTCATATAAAATTAATATCTGTATTTACAGACTATGGAATTCATAGAATGTATACAGTGGCTCATGAATTTATAGACATTTTTTGTGTACCAACTACCAAAATAAAAAGGAAATTAATAGAAATAGGAATTGATAAAGATAAAATCAAAGTAACTGGTATTCCAGTACATGAAAACTTTGTTCTACAAGAAAGAAAAATATACAAACCTGAAAAACCACTTTTTCTATTTATGTGTGGTGGTGGTCTTGGATACGAAAATGCATTTAAATATTTCGAAATAATGCTAAAATCTAAATATGATTTCAATTATATATTTGTCTCAGGAAAAAATAAAACATTAATAGAAAAAGCAAAAAGAGCTTCAGAAAAATATAAAAAAGAGGGACAAGTTCTAGGATATGTAGAAAATATGGATGAATTGTTAAAATCTACAACTATGATTTTGGGTAAGCCTGGAGGAATTATGACAAGTGAAGCACTAAATTTATCTGTTCCAGTTTGTGCAATTGAACCAATTCCAGGGCAAGAAATTAATAACGCTAAATTTATATCTGAAAATAATTTCGGTTTCTATATAAAAGATTTAAAAGAATTTGAGTTATTTCTTGAAAATTTAGAAAAAAAGAAAATCGATTTAGAAAAATATTCGGAAAATATAAAAATTAACTTCGAACCATTCAACTTTATAGAAATTTAAAAGAATATTCAATGATGAATACTCTTTTTTCTTTAATTAAATATGCTTTTCCCAAATCTTTCGAACGACTCTTAATGATAATGTAGATAAAGTAAAACCAATCACAGGTACTAAAGAACTTAAAAATATGTTGTCGTAATTTCTAACCAAATAAGAATAAAGTACAACAATAATATAAGTTAGAATCATAATTATTATTTTTCTAGTCCAACTAACTTCCCATGATTTATCTAATTCTACTCTTTTATTTCTTTCTTCAATTTTTTTAATTCGATCTTCTGTTTTCATAACACTCCTATAAATAATAATGAATCTTTTGCTCTCCTCTAAGAGCTTCTTCCTGTTTTCTATTTTGTTCCATATTATCAGAACATTTAGCATAAAAGTTTAATCTTTCTTGATATGTTTCTTTATAAAGTTCCATTCTAAATTTCAATTCTTCAATCTCTGCATCCTTGATTTCTCTTGATACTTTTTTAGATAACAACCTCATAGAACACATACCATCACAATTACCTTCATTATCATAGCAAATTACTTCATAACTACCATTTTTTGTACTTTGGTATGCTGTATAATATTCGTAAACATATGGATAATTAGATGGTGTTAATAAAGTAAAACAAATTTCATCAATGCCTTCCTTTTTACCACTAATATACATATCTTGATCTGCTACCATGATTCCTTCCATAAAACCATCTTCATAACACAAGATATTTCCTTCCAAATAATTTTCAACATTATTATCATCATATAATACAATTGACTTTAACTCCATAAAAACCTCCCCTAAATTAAAGTAATTTATATAAAATATTATAACAATTTTTTTCTTATTTACAACTAAACTAATTGAAAAATTGTAATCATAATATGATTATCGTATTCACTCATTTTATAACAAGTATACATGATAAGAGCATTTGGATTATTAAATACACTTTGATCATTTAAATCAACTAAATCATATTCTAGATTTTTCCCTTCAAATTTTTGAGTCAACTGATATGTATCAACACTTCCATCTGCTTTTTTGATATAAGCTTTTTCTGAAATTGGAATATTTATAATTTTATGAAATCCCTGGTGATTATGATCAGCAATTACATTTTGATTATTAAATTCAAAATAAGCTGCACTATCATAATCATCAACAATTTTTTGTGCAACATTTGAAGTCATATCGACAGAATACAGTCCAACATTTAAATCAACAGATGGAATATAAAGTCTTCCATAAGTACCAAGTATATCTGTATTTTGATAAACCGTATCTATTTCACTTAAACTAGGACTTTCTATATTTTCCTCTTTACCAATAATGGTAGAATTATTATTATTAGGAATATTAGTATAATTTATGGAATCAACTACTGAATTAGAAACAGGAATATCTTCTTCTTTTACCACTTTTCTATCTTCTAAAGTAGAATCCACTACTTCTACTTTCTTTTCTTCCTGATCTACTTCTTCTAAAGAAGTGTCGCTTTTTAAAGACTTAGAAGAAACAATATTTGTAATACTAGATAAACCTTCCTTATGAATTAACTTTTCACTAAATTGATCACCAAAAATATAATAAACATAAATACCAAAAATCATTATAAAAATTAAGAAATAAGAAAAATATCTTCTTTGACTAAATTTCACCAACATCACCCCATTTATAAGCGCATATTATACCACAAAATAAAATATTTTTAAAGAAAAAATTAAAAAATAAAAAAACACTTCTATTTGAAGTGTTAATAATATTTATTTACTTTTAAAATATTGAACAATCTCTAAAACAGAAACTTTATCTATATTATGGGTTTTTGTATCTTCAATTTCATAACTTTCCCCATCAAATTTGTTCCCTATAATCAACATTTTTGGAGTACCTAAAACAAAAACATCATTAATTCTATTACCAATAGTTAAACTTTCCCTATCATCAAGAATCACTGGAATATTATTTTCACATAATTTTTTATACAATTCTTCTGCATCTTCCTGATGACTGTTATTATAAATAATTTGAACCTTATATGGGGCAATATCATAAGGAAGAGAAAAACCTTTAATCTTATCATTTTCCCTTATAACATTATTTTCAATCAAACAAGCAATAATTCTTCCAAGTCCTATACCATAGCACCCCATATAATAAGGTTGATTCTCTCCGTTTTCATCTTTAAAATATAATTTCATAGACTCAGAGTATTTAGTACCTAATTGAAAATTATTACCAAGTTCAACAGAATTATATTCTTTTAAACTAGTTAAATCAGAAATACCTAATTGTTTTAGATAAGTATCTTTATTTTCAAAATCTAATACTTCTTTATTAATTCCTATATGATTTACCTCATCAAACAATATTTTATCTTCGCCTAAAGAAGTAGCAGCTTGAAATTCTTCTGCGACATTTCCACCAATCACCCCATTATCACTAATTGTTGGCATAATTTGAATTCCTAATCTTTTAAAAATATTTAAATATGCTTGATGCATCAATTGATATGTTTCTTGCATATCTTTTTCCGTTTTATCAAATGAATAAGCATCCATCATCACAAAAGTTCTTGGTCGAAATAAATATCCCCTAGTTCTAATTTCTTTTCTAAACTTTTCACCAATCTGATAATAAATGGCTGGTAAATTTTTGTAAGATGCTAATCTATTTGCTCCAAATATTGTCGCACATTCTTCTGCCGTTGGCGCAAGTCCATATTCTCCTAGATTATTATCTAGTGTAAACATAATGTCTCCATCTTTTGTATACATCTCCCAACGAGAAGATTGATCCCATATTTTTCTTGGTTGAAGTTTTGGAAATTCTACTTGAATACATCCTACTTTATCTAACTCTTCAATAATAATATTTTCAACAGCTCTTTCTAATTTCGTCCATAAATTTCCATACCCATAGATTCCACTTTCAAACTGATATAATTCACCTAACTTCATTAATATATCTTGTCCTGAATAATTCTTATCTACATCATTTAAATTTATTTTCTTAATATTTAATCTACTTAATCTCATAAATTTTCTTCCTTTCAATATAAAAAGGATGACACAAAGGAGTCAAATATGACGGTGCCATCCTATATTTTTCTTAATAATTTGATAACGGTACATACCGAAAATGTTTACATTTCACTCTGAAGGTAGGAATTAAATAGGATCATAACTTGTTTTCACTATACCAAGCTCACTAATATGACTTTTCTAAATAATATTCCTTCGTCATTGATTTACACCATTATAATAACACAACCAGCAAAAAACACAAGAGATAAAATCATTCCCAATCTATTTTCTCTAAAAATCTACTTTTACAATAATCATCTTTAAATGCAATAGCGATATGGTTTAGTTTACTAAAATTCATATCTATTGAATCATCATATTTTGAGAAATACTCATGATAAGTTACCTTTTCATAATAGGTTCTATCTAGTACATGGAAATCACTATTACTCATATTATATCCATAAAATATATCTACTATATTTTGTTGAACTTCTTCATCGTTTATATTAATTCGATAAATATCTTTATACTTAGATAATTCAAATATTTTATTTCCTAATTTTTTATATGGGGGATACTTAAAAAAATATAAATAGCTACTGCCATGTTCACCTCTAAAGATATTTAAAGCATCTATATACTCTTCCCTAGTTAAATCCTTTTTTTTCTTAAATTTTTCTATATTCCAATCGTTTAGAATACGTTTTTTATATTTGGATACATTTTTATCAAACAGATCAAACATACCATGATCATACATATACTGAAGACTAATAAGTCCATTATTAATATTAGCATCTTTATTAATTAAATGATAAAAGTAAAAGGGTGAATTTATTTTAACCAATCGCTGTGTTTTAATATATCTATAGAACTCATCACAAGTAATATGACATTTTGGCCTTTTGTATTCATAAATATAAATAAACCAAGTATTCAAATAATCTTTTTTAAATTTATTTTTTACATCAGTTAACAATTCTAATTCACTTTTATATTCATGAATTCCTTGATACAAATTCCAAGAATGCTCGAACCAATAAAATTTACCATCTTTTTCAAATGTTAAAAATGTATGTGATGGTAACTTTTCATGATCATCAATATATATAAAATATGTTTTTGTTTTAACACCAATATCTTGAAATAGTTTCCTTTCTAACTCTACTTGATCCCAACAAATACCATATTTAGTTTTTAATAATTCTTCTGGAGTTTGCAAATAATAAAATTTATAAAATTCATAGTCCCATTTTTGAGAATCCATTTGATTAATATTGTTACCGTTTTCATCTAAAAAACCATACTGAATAGAATCCATTAAATGCATAATATCAAGAATTTTCTTTTTCATGAATAATCACCTATAAAATATAAAATAATAGAATAAATTAACTTTATTGATATTATTATACTATGAACAATAAATTATGTGATAAAATATTTATATAATAATAGGAGTAAATAAATGGAAAAAGAGAGAAAAATTGAAATTAAAAAAGATGGAACTTATCAAACAATAGAAACAATAGAAACTACCCCAGAAGATGGTTTTATAAATCAAAAAGAAATACATAAAGTAAATCCTGATAATCATGAAGAATATCATAAAGGATATTCAAAACATGTAATAGCAAGTACAAGTGATCCTAGAATCACAAGACCATTTGCATATAAAATGTGTCTAATATTTTTCTTAATTGGAATTATATTATTAGTATCTTTTCAATTTATTTTAGGAATTGGCTTTCTTGTAACATCGATTATATGCTTTATAGATTCTAAAAAAGATATAGATGAAGTAGAAAAAGAATTATTAAAGAATCCAGAATACGATCCAAAAGATAAAACTGTAAAAAAAGAATTTTATAAAGAAATTTGGAACAGTTTTAAAAATATAAAAACTAAATCTTCGAAAAAAGAAAGAAATAAATTTTTAAAAATAGCAATACCAATATACTGTATCATATCTTTGATTGTTATAGTAATAGCATCAACATTATTTGATTTATTGGCAGCAAAATTCCTTTTAGGATATTTAACTCTATTTGGAATATTCTTCTTTTGGATAGCTTCAAAATTTTAAAAAAATGTAATACTGAATTGTAAATATTACATTTTTTTTCTAACTTTATGCATCTTATTTTCTAATCGTACATTTATACTTCTTATAAAAAATATCACTATGTTTATATATTTCTATAGCTTCCTCTGTTCTCAAATAGCTAGGATTACATTGAGCAAATTTAAATAGTTTAATTCGATTTCTATCTAACGCATCCGCATCCTTTAAAATATCAGACAATATTTGAATATTTTTCTTATCAGTATCATCAAAATTATAATTTTTAAAATCAACAGTATTTTCTTTTTTTGCATGAGTCTCAATTAATAGTTCTATTATATTTAGTGTTTTACTATCAAAAGTATTTGATAATTTTTTTCTAGCAACCTGTGACCCTACAATTCCATGCATTTTGTTAGAAACCTTAAAACTTCTTCCACAATCATGATATAAAGCAGCATACAATAAAATATCTGAATTATCTAAAATTTCGCCCTTACTCTTCTTCATATTTAATATCCAAATACAATAACATAATACTCTTTCTATATGTTTTATATCATGATAAGGAAAATAATTGATATATAATTTCTCTCTTATCACCCTATTAACTAAATTACAAATAAAATCAACTTGTACTCCTGTAAAACCTATTTGACTTAAATAATTAAAATCCATATTTTTAATTAAACTTTTTTTCATTTGTTTATTCCTTTATATTTTTTATATTCTAAATATGCATATAATTCAGGACATATATTTTTAATATCTATTTCCGTATTTTCCAAACAATACTCAAAAATATCCCTAAGATTAGAACTTCCATTTTCTAAAACACATACTTCAATTTTTTTAGAATCCACCACATGATTCGTAAAAGTATGCATATTCCATTTATCCATAATATTACTATCTAAATCTGAATACTTTTCTGAATATCCACATACTTCTAAATGCTTTTTCTGATAACCACGAGATTTTATTTCATCCTTATCATCATACTTAAAATCTATATTTTCTTGTAATTTCAAACGTAAAAGTACACCCTTATCTAATATTTTATCTAGTCTCCTAAAAGCACGTTTTTGGTGTAATTTACTTACCTTCAAAACTTTAAAATAAGTATCTCCAATAATATTTGGAAACCATCGAAATCTAAGAAAAAAAGCACCAAGTTTATAAATAAATGGAATCACAGGAATATAATATAAAGCATTAATCCAGCAATCAAATAAAATTAAAAGATTATCAAGTCCTTCCACAAAAAATATTTTTTTAGTTGCCTCAATATTTTTAGCATTAGAACCTATATTAGGTAACAATCCTTTATTAGTAATTGATTCTAAATTTTTTCTATCAGTGAAATGAAAATAATTAGAATGCATATCATTCAATAATATTTTATACTTTTTCATAAACAACACCCACTACCTTAATAATCATATACTTATTTAAAATGAATTGTATTATGCTTACAAGAAACACAAACTGGACCCAACTCTATATGATATCTATCTACAATTTCTTGCGACCCAATTAACACTTTTTTCATAAATTCTGGTTTTGGAAAAAAAGTTTTTTTATCATTTGGAATATAAGGAGATAATACAGGAATACATCCTAAACTACTTATTTTTTCCACTGCCTCCAAACTATCTTCTATTTCTTCAAGTCCAATTATAATGCATGATTTAACATTACCTTGACCAAATATCTTTACGGCTAATTTTATAAATTGAAAATAATTTTCCTTTCCTACCAAATCTTTTTGTGGAATATATTTTTTTCTTATTTCATCATTATATAATTCTAAATTTATATAAATACCACTGATATTCCAATCCTTTAATTTTCTTAGAAACGTTTCATAACCATCAAGAGAATTATCACTAATAGAAAAACCCCTTGGAACTAACATAACATCAATTGGATACTCTTTTCCATACTTTTCTCCAAAATACTTATAAACAGAATTCGAATAATCAAAACTTTTCTGGTCATTTGAAGGAGTACCTCCACTAATCAATACATGTCGAAATCCAACATTCTTCATTGCATAATTAAATGCTTCATCTAAATCAAGAATAGAATTCAAATGATATTTCAAACGATTCAAATCACAAAAACTACAACAATTACTACAACCTTGAATTGGCTGAATTCTGATTCTATCCCCATGAATATTTACTAAATCAGTAATTTTTCTCCCATTTTTTAAAACTTCACCCATCAAAGCAAAATCTGGAGGCTGTATTATTTTTAATTGACATATATACTCTTCATTATAATAAAGGATATATAAGTCATCAATAAAATCTATTTTATAGGGACTTTTTTTATTTAACATAGCATTTACATAAACTTGAGATTCCAAAACAATCATTAATCCCTTTGTTGTAATATAATCATTATTGTTTACTTGACGATTAAAACCTTTTCTTAAGGAATTATAACAATTATTAGAAAGTGCTATCCCATAATAAAGTAAATCCAATTTATATTCATACAATTCTTTATTCAAAGTAGAAATATTTTTAATTAAATTATTTTTTTTCATGAAAATCACCCCAAAAAAATTATTGTTTATAAAATTACAATCAATTAAAAGATAATTATTTAATAACAATAGTTAGTAATAAATTAGTCAATTAGGATGCTAAGTTTCATTGTCTATATATATTCTAGGTATCCTTTTACCTATACTACATAACACTTCATAAACAATAGTATCTAATTGTTGTGCAATTTCTTCAATTTGTTCTTTATCTTTAATAATTTCTACTTGCTCAAAAAGCTTAACATCATCATCTATTTTTACAAAAAGCATATCCATACAAATATTTCCAACAATTTTATATGGTTTGTTATTTATATAAACATTCCTACCTGTATTCTTTCGAATTATCCCATCAGCATATCCGATAGGAATCACTGCTATTTTTTCTCTTCCACTAGCCCTATATATAGCATTGTATCCAACAGTATCATTAGCATCTAAAGTATTGATTTGAATTATTTTACTATACAATTTAAATGTAGACTTTAATTTTAAAGTTTGATCCTTACTATAACCATACATAATTATCCCTAATCTACAACCATTAACATATTCTGGCTTTTCAAACTCGGTTAATGCATCGCTTGCTTGAATATGTATAATTTTTATTTGTGATAAATCTATATCGCTAGTTATACATTCAAACTTCTTAAATTGATTAGTTGTCATCAATACATCATTTGAAGTATGAATATGAGAATAGATGCCCTCAATATTTACTTTATTTGCGATTAAATTTTGATACACTTCATTAAATTCTTCTCTGGTTGAAATCCCTAGACGATTCATTCCTGTATTAATTTTAATATGAATTTTAGCATCTTTTAGTTTAGATATATCAATAGAATTTAAATAAGCACTATTTAATATAGATAACGTAATATTATTATTTATAGCTATATCAATATCTTTATTCTCAACCATACCCAAACATAGTATAGGTATTTCCAAATATTTTTTTCTTAGTTCTAAAGCTTCCTCAAGAAGAGCAACAACCAAATAATTTACGCCACCTTTTATAATAGCATTAGTAGTTTCTAAAGCACCATGACCATAACAATCTGCTTTTACAACCCCAAAATAATAATCAAAGTTATTATATTTATTAATTATTTCTTGAACATTATGTTCAACATTTGTTAAATTTATCTCAGCATAGGTATTTCTATACATCTTTTTAGCACCTTTCTTTATCTAGCAATCCTAAAATATATAAAAATTATTAACACACATCCAAGGATTATATTAATATTATAAATATATTTTTTTCTACACATTTAAATCCATAGAAATTATAGCATAATTTTAGACACATTAAAACTCGAACTCCTATAAATTAAAAAAGTCCGAGTTTCCTACCAATCTGGTGTCCTAAGAGAGGACGTTCAACAACTAATTAATATCATCTTGCAATTCAAATCTAAATTTTTGGTTTATATTAGGATACTTTTCATGATCAACTTCATCATAAAAATCATTTTTATCTCTAAACCATATTTGACCTTTTGGATATCCCTGTGATTCTTCTAATTCTTCAATTGCTACCATTTCTTTTTTTGTTTCTGCATCAAGCCCTACACACACAACCCTAACTAATTTTCCTTTAAAATGCTTATAAATCTTGTTTACTTGTATTTCATTCATAATATTATTTTCCTTTCTTCAGTAGATTGACCTGACGATATACAACTGTGCTTATCAAAAAGATTTTCTAATCTTCTCTTTGATTATCATTATCCTTTTACTGATAGTTTTACTATTTGTAATTCTAAAATAAAAGAATCACCTAACTCAGCAATGATTTAGGTGATGCACATTGTATGGCAACACTCAACATGCAGATATTGAATGTTCCTTTAATATTGTATGAAGTTTCCCTCATCTATATACATAATATCATAAAAACGGCTGTTCTACAAGCCGTTTTACTATTTTAACTCGAAGTTCGAGTTTTCTACCAATCTGGTGCGAGTAGCAACCACGTTTACAACTTTTAGCAAACATTTAAGAAATATTAAAAGCCATAAACAACTTTCTATAAACATTATACTATAAAAATGGTATTTTGTAACTATTTATTTTTATTTTTACATTTTATATTTTTTATTTCACAAAAAAAGAGGTTACTACGAATCAATAATTTGATTACATAATAACCTCTTATATAATATATATTTTCTTTTATATTCCAATTCCTTTATTGACAACAGGAACCCACTTGAAATTCTATAAATAAATAAGCCAAGCAATAAAAAGTATATTGCTTGGCTAAAGAGCATTACGAATTATCAAGTGCCTATTGATCAATAAATTTTCTCGGCATATAAAATATATTATTTTGGTTCTACTTCCAATGAATTCTCTAAATTACCTCCAAATGTTTCTTTTCGATAAGTTAAAAACTCATTTATTAAACCATTAAAATCAAAGTCTAAATTTTCCACTTCCTCAATTATAGAAACATCATATAGTATTTCTGTTATAAAATCTATCTTATCACAATAATTTAATTTGTAAAAAGTAGATATAATAGAATTTAATGAATCTTTATCTTTTATATAAGGTTCAATATCAATACCATTTGGATTGATGGTTATTCCCTCTTTTGTTGCACCAATAACAAGCAAGTTTGTTGCTAATTTCATTGGATCTTCTAAATTAACAAATTGTGATTCAAATACCAATTCATCGTTTTCATAAGCCTCATCACTTGAAGAATAATTTCCATCATTGATAAGACCATTTTCAATATGATTCAAAATAATGCTCATCACATAAAGTTTTTTTGAATCACCTAATTTTCTAAAATCAATTACAGCATTTTTTGCTAATTCGCTAATATTTTCTCTCATAAAAATTCCTCCCTTCATATTAGCATTTTTAAGGCGATTTCACAGACTTTTATTTTTTAGTAAGATAAGTGATAAAACTTAATACCTACTAATCAATATAAAAGCATTTGATACCTTAAAATGGCTTTTTTGCTTAAAACATTTATCACTCTGATTCGTGAAAAAATCAATAGTTTTTTGAAAAAAATAAAATTTATTTTCTACCCTAAGTCTAAATCACATTGTTTTACATTTTGCTCTACTTCACAAACAATTTGTTCATCATCTTCATCTATACCAAGTTCTTTATATATCTCATTTTTTCTAATAGCCAAATCTTTTAACTCTTGTATTTTATTAAATGGACGTTCTAATTCTAGTTTTGTTTCCTCAATTTTGCTATTTATTTTATTTATGTTTTCAAGAAATACTTCCCTTTTGTTAGGAATACTTTTTACAACATTTTCAATTTTTATCATATTTCCTAAAATATTTGAAGATATATCTAAAGAATATTTATATGCACCCTTTAAATAATAATGATGTAAATGAGCAACTTGGTCAACATACCCAACAATATCAAAGCCACAGAAATTTCCTAAAGTTCTTTCTTCAAATTTTAAAGTACGATTTAATTTCCAAAACTCTTCTCCAGCCTCCGAACGATCAGTATACGTTTTTCCCATTATTTCAATAGAAAATTTATCTCCAGAAGTATCTTTTATTTTAGGAATATCTTGATCGATTAGTTTTACAACATTTTCATTTTCTTTTAACTCTTTAGGAAATTTAACCATTATGTCATCTTCCATTTCTCTTTTTGACGAATCATATCTAGCCTTTAATAGGCTTAATTGTTTTAAATCATTTTCAACTTTAAATTTTTCCATAATAAGCGGGTTACCTGTGGCGATTGCTTTTACCTCCGCATAACTTAATGCACTATCATCTACATCTTCCATTGAACGAGTTCCAGAACTAGAAGTCATAATTTGATTTATGAAATTAGCCTTTGTTTCTATCAATTGATATGAATAACCATCAAAACTACCTTCGGTTACATATCGGAAAATTTGAACTTCATCATTCTCATTACCTTGTCTTAAAATACGTCCTTCACGTTGCTCAACATCACTTGGTCGCCACGGGCAATCCAAATGATGCAAGGCAACGAGTTTCTTTTGAACATTCATTCCAGCACCCATCTTGAAAGTTGAACCAATCAGAACACGTACTTTACCTATATTTACATTTTCAAAAAGTTCTGCTTTCTTTTGTTCTGTATCTGCATCGTGAATAAAGACTACTTCATCTTCTTTTATTCCTTTTAAAATCAATTTTCGTTTTATATCATCATAAATATTAAAACTTCCATCAGATTTAGGCGTAGATAAATCACAAAAAACTAATTGCGTTGATTTACTATCTTTTGTATCTTCATAAATTTTAGCAATATTTCCAACTGCTATATTTACTTTACTATCTGGAAGATCAGGCATATTTTCATCAATCAGTCTTAAATCGAGCGCTGCCTTTCTTCCATCGTTTGTAACCTTTAACATATTATCTTCATATGGTTCTACCCTATTATTTTTTATATCTTCACTACGTTCTACTAATTCTTCAATATAAGCAGATAACTCTTTACTTTTAGGTGCTGAAACAATTTCATAACGGTTAAATTTAAGTTTAGGTACTGGAAGTTTTAAGGTTTTGGATGTTTGAACATCTGCTGTATTCTTAAATATATTTAAAAGTTCTGGCACATTGTTAAATTTAGCAAACCTAGTTTTATTTCGAAAACCACCACCTTCAGGCGATAATTCAATTGTTGTTACAGTTTGACCAAAAACGCTTGCCCAACTATCAAAATAATCAAGGCCCATTTGTTTTAATGTATTATACTGCAAATATTTTTGCATAGTATAAAGTTCAGCCATACTATTGCTAATAGGTGTACCAGTTGCAAAGACAACGGATTTATTTGGATTCAAACTATCTAAATATTGAATTTTCATATATAAATCGCTAGCCTTTTGACTAGCAACTCCACTAATACCACTCACATTTGTCATTTTAGAAAATAGTGCTAAATTCTTAAATTCGTGAGCCTCATCTACAAACAAGTAATCTATTCCTAATTGTTCAAATGTAACTCCATCATCTTTACTCTCTTCATTAAGCAATTTAGATAAATTTTTTGAAAGAGATTTTTGCGTTGCTTCCATTTTTTTGACACTTAAATAATTTCCGTGTTCTGCTTGTAATCTATCTATTGCAACACTAATATTTTTTATTTCCTCATTGATATGGCTAATTTGTAATTCCTTTGAAACAGGAATCTTACCAAAAGAACTATGTCCAATAATTACTGCGTCCCATTCCCCAGTAGCAATACGAGCCATTAACTTTTTTCGATTATTTTTTTGGAAATCTTTTTTTGTTGCTATAAGAACGTTTGCATTTGGATATAATCTTAAAAATTCACTTCCCCATTGTTCAGTTAAATGATTCGGAACAACAAACATTGGCTTATTAGCAACACCCAATCTTTTTAATTCCATACTAGCCGTTGCCATTTCAAACGTTTTCCCAGCGCCGACAGAATGAGCAAGCAAAGTATTTCCTCCAAACAGAATACGGGCAACAGCATTTTTTTGATGTTCACGTAAAGTAATATTAGTAGCCATACCTTTAAATTGTAAATTTGAACCATCATATTCTCTTAAACGTATAGAATTAAATCTCTTATTATATATTTCAACCAATTCATCTCTAATTCTTTCATTGCGATTTACCCACGCTTTAAATTCTTCTTTGATTTCACTTTGCTTTTCACGTGCTATAGCCGTTTCTCTAGGATTAAAAACTTGTCTATCATCATTTGTTTTATCGAAAATAGATATGTTTTTTAAATTTAAAGAAGTTTTTATTAGAGTTAAAGCATCTGCCCGACTTGTTCCCCAAGTTTTCGTATTTCGTGTATCACCATAATCAAAACGAATTCCAGATCTTTGTAAAACCCAACTATTCATTTCTGGGACATAATCAATTACAAGTCTATCTTCATAACGATATGATATACCAACTAATTCAACACAAAACTTTTTAATAATTCTTGGTGGAATCCATACTGCACCTAATGAAATATCAATATCTTCTGCTTTTAATTCTTCTGGTTGCACTTGTTTTAATGCCTCTATATTCTTGTCTAGAGAACCATCAATATTTAATATTTCTGCTTTATTTAACTTTTCACGTACATTTCCACTTAAATATTCTGCCGATGTAACCCAGAAATCTTGTTCTCTTTCTTCAGAAATCTCTGGCTCTTTATAAATCAATCCTTCTAATTCTTCTATTACTTGCTGTTCTTCCATTTTAATAAGACTTGCTATATATGTTATATCTACAAAACCACGTTCATTTAAAGAAATTGTGAGAGCCTCTACTGAATTGTCAGCTTTTAATATTTCATTTGTCTTTCTAATAGTTCTTTCAGAAAATACAACACCTTTTTTATATAGAGTTTTATTGTTTTCTTTATAATCATCTTCAATAGAAGTCAAAAGATAGCAGTCAGGATCATCATTAAAAGCACGTATGTTTGCACTATCATTCAAATAACCATATTTTTTGATAAATTTATCATAATTATAATTCAAAACATTTTGTGCTACTTCTAATTCTTCATCTGTACCATCATTTAACTGAATATCAAATACTTTTTTTAGACTATCACGGACTTCAATCATACCTTTAATTCTTTCACAGGTTTTTCCTTCTTGATTTTCTAAAGGAATCATAATTGAATCATTTCTTTGATATACTTTATCATCTATAACTACAAAAGCATTATTTTTAACATCTGGAAGTGCTGAAATAGTTTCATTTCTCTTGCTTTCATCTTCTAGTTCTACAGGTTTATATGTATTACTATCAAAATTATCTACTACTTTATTTAATAAATCATTTAAGTCTACATTTTCTAATGGATGAAGTGATGTGAATTTTTCATCCCCATACATAGAAGAATCAAATTGCATTTCACCAAGTAACATTTCTGGATGTTCTATATAATAATTATTGATAGGAATATTATCTTCATTATAACCTATATCTAACCAAGATGGATTAGCACCTACTTCTAATCTATCTTTCTTTTTTAAGAAAATAACATCTGTAGAGGCTTTTGTATTTGCAATATCTCTAAAGGTATTATTAGGCAAACGAAAAGCACCGATTAAATCGGCACGCTCTGCAATATATTTTCTCACACGAGAATCTCTTTTATCCATAGTACCAGTAGAAGTTACAAATGCAATAATTCCACCAGCACGAACTTTATCTAAAGTTTTTTGAAAATAATAATCGTGAATTAAAAAATTAGTATGTTTATATTTTGAATCATATACTGGAATATTTCCAAAAGGAATATTGCTTATGGCCAGATCGAAAAAATTATCTTGATACATAGTATCTTCATAGCCATTTACTTCAATATTTGCGTTTGGATACAATTTTCTAGAAATTCTACCACTTAAAGAATCCAACTCTATTCCATATAGTTTTGAATTTTCTAAATTACTTGGAATATTACCATAAAAGTTTCCAATACCCATTGATGGTTCTAAAATATTTCCATTTTCAAACCCCATCTTTTCAATAATTTTCCATATAGATTTAATGACATTATTAGGTGTATAAAAAGATGTAAGTGTAGATTCACTTGCTTTTCTATACTCTTCATCTGTTAAAAGATTTTTAAGTTCTGTGTATTCATCAATCCAATCATTTTTTCTTTTATTGAATGCTTCTGAAATTCCACCCCAACCTGTATATTTTGAAAGTACATTTTGCTCTTCTTCAGTTGCATTGCGATTTTCTTTTTCTAAGGCACGAAGTGTTTTTATAGCCTCTATATTATTTCTAAATTTTGTTTTTGAACCACCATATATATAATCTTCTTTAATATGATAATTTTGTTGTGGAATATCTCCATTTTTAGAATTTTCTATTTCATTTCCATCAGAATCATAATAAGTATATTTTTTATCAGATAATGTAACACCATTCCCAGTAGGAATAATCGTTTGTTCTACTACACGATATAATGGTTCTTTAGGAATTTCTTCTACAACATTTGATTCTAATCCTTCATCATTTTCAAAAGGCAAATCATAATCCATATCATCATTGAATAAATCTAATTCTTGCTGTTCATTTTTGTTTGAAATATGTTCTATATCTTCAAAGGTTTCTTCTATATCATCTTCATAATCATCATAAAATTCATCTTTTGGTTCATAATCTAGTCCCTCAAGGTGATCAATATGTTTATCGAGTGCATCAGCAAATAAATCATCATACTCTTTATCAGTTAATTTATAAGTACCAATAAAATTACCATCTTGGGTAGAGATTACATCACTAACTGTATAAATAGTACCTAAACCATCTCTTATTTTTGACATATTTAATACTGCTATATCAAATTCTTCTTTTAAGTTGTCATATTTATAATGTTCTTTCAAACAGTATTGTTCCATATCTCTTTTGATATTTAACTCAAACTTATCAATATCTATTTTAAGATTATCAGAATGATAAAGCATATCAACATAAAGTCTAGCAGTATAATCAATATAATTATTTTTTTCTTGCTCTCTACTATCTATTGATGAAATAATAGTATCTATATCTTCTTGTATTATTTCATTTACATTAGTATCTTCAACAAGTCCATAATTGCTATCATTTTCATCAAGACCAATAAATTTATAAACAATATCAAACTCTTCTTGTTCTTCCTCATCTTCATCATTTGAGTTAGAAATAAATTGATCTTCGGCTTTTAAAACATATTCTTTCCCAATATATTTGGAAATATCAGCTTGCTTTTTGTGTTGTTCTTCAATAGATGGAATAGGTTCTGAAATTTCTTCAACTTCATCAATAGCAGAAAAATCTAAATCATTATTTGATTCTTCTTTATTATACTCTGGAGTTATAAATTGTATAGAATCAATATCTTCCTTTTTGATTATACCATTTTCTACAAAATAATCTAACAATAAAGTCGTATCTCTTAAATTTTCTAAAGTTTCATAGTAGCGTTCTACATATTGCTTATCTTCTCTAACTTTATCTATCAAGTTTTTTAATTCTGGTAATGGATATTTGTCATATAAAATATCCAAGAATTGATATGCAATATCGAGATCATTTAAATTATATTTATTATTTAATATTTCATTTTTATTATGTTCTAACGTTTCTAACTTTTCTAGTAATTCTTTTGCTGGATATTCTCTATTAGCGATTAAATCTTTATAACAAGAATATACTTGATTCCAATTATAAGTTAAAGGTATGTCATATTCATCATTTGGATAAATTGTTATTCCTTTAGAATCATAAGATACCCAACCAGATTCACCATCTAAATATGTATAGGTCCTTCCACCAGTTCCAAAACTATCTTTTAATTCTCTTATCTTTTCTTTATTATCATTTGATGAAGTAACAATACGATATATTTGCTCATCGCCTTTTGCAAAATTATTTCCTAGTTTTAAAACATTGATGAGTTCTCTCTGCTCTTCATTTGTTTCTTCTAATGAAAAAAGTGATGGTTGAACATAAGAATTTTCTTTAGTAATTTCTTTCTGTTCTTTTACCACTTCAATTATATTATTATTTTTTTCTAATGGCAATAATTTTTTCTCTAATGCCTTAACTTCAAACATCATATTTCTATAAAAATAATAAGATGTATCTAACAAATAGTTAAATTCATCTTGTTTTATACCAAATAAAAGATTATTTTCTATTAAATCATCTATACCATAATTACACTTATTTAAAACCAATAGTGATGTTATGCTAGAAACAAAATGTTTTTCTTTATCTGAAAAATTATAATTTTTTCTATCTATGTTTTTCATACTCATATCATAAATAGTACGATAAAACGCATTTCTATCTTCTGTCATTTTATCCTTATTACTTAATTTATAATTACCTATTAGATAATCTACAATTGCTGTCGTTTTCGTTTTATCAAATTTATGAAAATTTACTTTTGTACCCCAAGTTTGTGATATATCAAATACTACAAATGACCAGTTATTACTTCCGAGTAGATGATAACCGTGTTGTCCAGATTTTATTCTTCTTCCTATATCGTTCCAGTCCTCATATTTTCCAAATGCTCTTCCAGTTGGACAAACCTCATATAAATATAGAACATTTTCAAAGTTATAATATTCTGCTTTATAAAATTGAGAAGAAAATTTTATAAAATCTAAAAGGCTTTTATTATCTTTTGTAATTTCATTTATCATTTTACCATCTCCCCAACAAGAATAGTTCTATACTTGTTATTACCAGATTTACAAGTAATTAAAGTTATAATAGATTTATCCTTAATTTTGTTTAGAGGAGTATTATCAGTCATAGCAACTTCATATTTTTTGATAATTTTATAAGTATATTTTACATTATTATAATAAATATAGATTTCATCATTATTTTTTAGTCTATGTATATTCCTAAAATATGAAATTCTACTATTTCCGTTATGAGCAAACAAGATAAAATTTCCATTTTCTATATTAGGCATATCAGAAGTAGGATAAATACTCACATTTCTATCCATAGTAGTATAAGAAGAATTACTCATCACAATACCTGTATAAAGCGATATGCTAGGAATTTCAATAACTGCTACATAGGAAGTAGTATCTTGAACTTGATGTTCTTCTTTTATTTCTTCTACTGGTTGAATTTCTTCTTTTGTATCATCAAAATCTTCAAAAAATTCTTGTAATAATTTTTCATCTGTATCTTGATATTTTTTATCTTGATAATGATCATATACTAACATTGCTATTCCTATAAATATTATAAGAACTGAAATATATATAAATATTTTTCTCATAATTATTCCCCCAATCTAAATCTTTTTATTTTTGTCTTTTAAATATTCAAAGACACTTATCTGTAAAACTTCACATATATTCAACATTATAAAAAAATCTGGATCTTTATTTTTTCCAGATTCTATTTCAATAATATCTTCTTTTTCTATATGTGAAAGTTTTGCTAGTCTATTTTGACTCATACCCCAACATTTTCTTTCGTAACGGATGACACTTCCTAAATTATCTATATACATTATAGGCCTCCACTAGAAAGCAAACTAATTTCTAATTCTGTTGCATAGAGTTCATCTATACTATCATTACATTTTAAATTCCACTCATATAAATCTTCATCAATTTGTTGAGTTATATTAAATATTTTATTTTCTGATAACGGATTATAAAATCCTACGGAAGCAATTACTCTATTATCTTCTGTTAAATATTCTAAATTATTTTTGACAGTATCAAACTCTGGTCTTATTTTTTCAATAAGTTCTTCTAATTTTTTCTTTTGACCTACTGTGGTGTTATCTGTAATTTTAAAACCACGAGCCTTTCCATTTTTTATATCATCAACAGTATAATATGTATTATCTAGTTTTTGAAGATGTGTAGTTTCTCTATTTACACTCCCATCTTTATAACATTTGAATTTTTTATAAAAAATAGTGTCACGTAAAACAGGATGCCCAACAATAGGAAAAATTATTGTTTTAAAATGAAGTTGTTTTACTTCATCGGCTGTAAGTAAAGGTCTACCAATTAAATTTGTTCCTTTACTACCACTTGCATTTGTTAAACTTATGGAATAATTTATAGAATTACTTTCCAAAGTTCTGGAGCCGAGACGTCTGCTAATTGAGTCTGCTGTCTCCTGTGTATTCGTCTTTAAGTAACATAGCCCAGTATTATCAAGAACGGATTGTGCTATTTCTTTTCCATATATACTATCTAATTGACTAAACGATTGAATATACAAGTGGAATCGCATTCCTCTGGAACGAGCCACACTAACCATCTTTTCAATACTTGGATCTAAAAATGGTGGACAGTTGGCAAATTCATCAAGTAGGAAGTCTATTTGAACTGGTAATATTTTATCTTCTTGTTCATTAGCAAGTTTTACTAATTCTTTATAAATTAAACCAACAAGAATTGTAACAAAGCTGAAATATGTTTTATCTTCATCTGGAACAATAACATATAAGACAGTTTTTTCCCTGCCTAAAATATCAAATGGAAAATCAGAACTAGATGTAATATTAGCAACATTAACATCATCAAATAATGACATTTTTTCATTGAAAACACTTGTAATAGATTTATATGTGTTTTCGCTACTGGATACAATTGAAAGTAATGAATCTTTGCTTTTAGAACCATAAGGTTTTGATTCTATATAATTTTTAAAGACTTCTGCATTTTCTTCTGTCATAGAACTATTCTGAAATTTCTTTATGGACGTAAGAGTGATTTTATCTCTTGTAATCTTATTATCTTTATAATCCTCTAAAAATAGTCCAATAAGTCCTTCTAGCAAATTTCTTGCCGAATTATTCCAAAATGGATCTTTAGATTCTTTATCATTTGTAATCATTGAACTAATGGAACTAATTAAGCGATTACATTCTGCATAGTGAGTCATAGATAAATTTTCTTGTTTAAATTGTTCATCACAAACTTCAACTAATCTATCCGCTAAAATATTGTAATCATTATCTAAATACGTAAGATAATTTTCTTTAGAAAAACTTGGTTCTTCTTTTAAAATATCATTGATTTTATTTTTTATATATTCTTTTTCAGAATTTATAATAACTTTTCTTTTTTCAATAATATCTTTTTCATTTTCTAAATTTCTAACATTATTTTCATATTGAATATGTTTATCAAACTCTAAAATACTTGGCTCTAATAAATTTATTTTTTTAGACTTCTCTGGACACCTAAAATCAACTGTTAAAACTTTGTAACCATTTTCTTCAAACATTTTACTTGTTTTAGAAAATATCTCTGCCTTTGGATCGGTTACAAATACAGAACGTTTGGTCCTTGCATTTGCTAGAAAACTACATAATGGAATTACACTTGTAGAAGATTTTCCAGAGCCACTACTTCCCAGATAACACCAATGTGGTGTTTCATCATCAAACCATACTTTATTTAAATCCTTATCAAAATAAATTGGAAAGCCAATTTTATCAAGATGATTCAAATCTTCTTTTCTAAAGTTCTTTTTTATTTCGCCTATACTAGACCATCTAGCCGATCCGTGTTCATTTTTATTATTTAATTTTTGTCTAATAAATTTTGGTTCTATATAATATAAAAAGAAAATCATTAAAGCAATTATAAGTAATACTAGATTTAACCCCCAATTCATAATACTACCCTTTATTTACATTTACTATTTCTTCAAGTGAAATCTTAAATTGTTTTTTTACTTCTATAAGTAAAGTATTGATAGACTTTTGTACTATATCTTTTTCAGTTTCATTTTTTTGTTCTAATTTTAATATTTCTTTTTCTAATTTTTTTATATAGTTATTGATACTTTTAATGTATCTTTCACTATCTTCTAATTTTTTTTGTAAATTTTGAAATTCATTATTTAATCTTAAAAAATCCATATTATCACACCCCTTTTAAAAAACAAAAAATTGATCAATAGGCAAGTATATGATAGGCTTAATAGCAAACGGCTTATAGATATGGGCTGTTTGCAAGCCGAATAACTCATATGCTTGAGTACCTGTTGTCAATTTTTTCGATTTTTGATTAAAATTCTTGTTCTTTTTCTGTTTTTTGAATTTTCTTTTTTTCTTTAGAAATTTTTATTCTTTTACCTAGATTTTCATATTGATAAACCTTTATTCCAACATATATGTCTAAGGCTACATCATTTTTTAGTAAATCAATTTCTTTACTTTTAATATAGTCGGAGAATTTTTTTAGTGATGGAATACTATATTTCTCTACACGATTCATTTTTCCTCTTAAAGAAGATTCTTCGTAATCTTCTCTTAAATTATCTTTAATTCTTTTTAACTCCGATTTTGAAACATAAATAAAATTATCTTCTTTATTATGTAATTCATTTAATAAGAAATACGGTTTATTATCTAATTTTTTTAAAATACCATTTTTGTCTATAACAACATAATTATTGTTGTTTTTATCATCGAAATAATAGTCTGTACCGTTAGTCAATGATGATACATATACATAATTTTCAATACCATTCATTTTAGATTTTTTAAATGCATCTTTTAATTTTAATAATTTATTAGCATTTGTATATTCTTTATCTATATCAAATAAGTCTATATCTTCCTCTAATCCTATTGATTCTAAAATAACCCTACCTGTAATATAATTTTTTTCACAATATTCTTTATATTTAGATATTCCTTCTTTATATAAGTCATATTCCTCATCACTAAATTGTTTTTTCATTACGCAACGAATATTATAATGCTCTCCAATAGATATATCCTTTATTTTATTATCCTTTAATAAATCAAAAAATATATCAGGAGCATAATCCATAGGATGCGAATCTTTTATTTTATAACCTTCTTTATTTACAACAACAAAGCCATCTTCTGCCGAATAGTATTTTTCATCTTCTGTTGTTGTAAACGCATACTCTAAATCTTCAGTATCATATAGTAATAACTCTTGTGAAGATTTTTCTTCAGTATAAAGTAAAACTATATCATCTGGATCTTTTTCTTCAATTTGTTCAATTGTTCCACCAAATTCATAAATTGCCTCTAAAATATAATCAGCATAGCAATCTATATCTACATTATTTTTATCTGCCATCCAGCACTCATAAGATAAATCAACTACTCTCATTACTAAATCATCTGATATATTTGAATCATAGTTATAGCAACTACGGAATGCTAAAAAATAATATAGATTGTCTTTAATGTATGGTGTTAATTTTTTATATTCTTCTAACATTTTATTATTTGTCATAAATATTCCCTCCTTTGTCTTTTTCTTTTTTTATTTGCTTCAATGATTTTATAACAACTTTAGCCATTTCTCTTAAAATATCATTTTTTGATAAATCATCAAATTTGGAATCATTTATAAGATTACATACATTATTAAATATTCTTCTATGAATTGTTTTATCATCAGTATAATTAGATATGCTTTCATACATATAAGATTTAAAAGTTTCGTTTGTATGACTATCAAGAGTTACATCACAATCTCCTCTATCTTCATAAGCCCAATCTTTAAAATATTTAAGAACATTATTCGATAAGTTATTTATTAAAACATTAAATCTTTCACCATCATCAATTATTCCATCTTGTTTAGATTTTTCTATTCTTTTTAAATGACGAGTTTGCTGACGAACTATCTTTTCCCTTTCTTTATTTTCTTGATGGTATTTTTTAGAATAAGCCAAAACTTCTTTTCTTCCCTTTTCTGTTATATACTTATTGGGTATTACAACAACTTTATAATCTGGAAAAAGACTTTGTACCTTTTCTTGTATTTCTTCTATATGTTTACTTTCTTCAACACTTGTGCAATTTATTCTCATAACTATTCCCCCTTTTTATTTTTTAAACTTCTTTGTTCTTCTAATCTAGAACATTTACTGGAAACTCTGCAAGCAGAGTATAAAAAAAGAACTAACATAGAAATTAGTCCTATAAAAATATATTTCATATTTGAACCCCCTTAATTTTTTTAAAAAGAAAAGACTATCACGAATGATAATCTCTAAATCAATCTCTAGATGTTGTGTGATATGATTTATTTCCTTTGGAATCTTCAACCTTTGTTGATCCATAACCAGTTTCATTATCTATTATTGTATCTATATAAGTTGTATTCCCTTTTGAGTCGGTTATTTTTGTATAAGATTTAGTAAATCTTTTATTTGTATTATTGCTTGAAGAAAATAAATTTAATATCATTTTTGGTCCTAGAAAAAGAGGAAAGAATACTGGAGCAGTTAATCCCATAAAGAAATGAGTTCTTCCTACTTTTTTAAAGTCTTTTATATTTTCTTTTTTTAAATGTTTTTTATGTTTTTGATAATATATCAAACATATAATTGGAATAATAAGTATTATAAATATTATAACTAACAACATTATAATTAAGACTGGTAAATTTTTAATAAGCGCTTCTACATTAACTTCTATTTCTGAAATGCCATTTAAAATCTCTGGTGTAAATATCTTATTTCTATTAAAAATTATATTATATATCCCTTTGCCAATTAAAATTGACCAGAACAGAAATAGAAGAGGAAAAAATATTTCTTTAAGCCCAAAATTATCCATAATTTCATCATCAGAATAACATTTTATTCCCCATTTAAGAATTTTGATAAAAGCAAATATTACAATAATACTACATAGTATAAGTAAAACAAAATCTAACATTTTTACCACCTTTAGCTATTTTATAAAATTATAATTTCCATTTGGAATAACATAATCTTTATATTGATCATCTTTTAATTTAATTAGCTCAATATCAAATGAAATATTTCTCTCCGAATATTTTACATTTTTGATTTTATAATCAGCCAAATTTGTTTCATTTTCATTATTTAAAGTAAATTCACTTTTTGTTATATCCCATTTTCCCCACAACTCTTCAGAGGCGTGTATTGAATTATTAGGGTAGAATAACAAGATGTAATTGTATTCATCTCCCTTTTTATTCAATTCAAAACTGATAGTATTTTTATTCTCTACACTTTCATAAGTGTAGTGTCCTAAATTTGATGGTTTAAATTCATATTCCATATTATCAGTATCAATAGTAGTTTTCACATTTTCAAGTTCTATAACATATTTTTCATATAACCAATCTCTAAATGTCGTTTCCCCATATTGAATAGAATTGACACTTTCGCCTTTAAACTCTTTTAAATGTTGTCTAGTGATTTCAAATATTTTAATAGCTTTAGCATTTTGACTAAATATTGATTCTTCTATATTTTTCATAGATAATCCCATTCTTTTAACTTTACTAATATAGTCATTTGCTTCTGTTTCATCAATGAAACTTGCTTCATATTTTATAGGTGAGCTTACTACCAATTTATTATCAGTAATAGTTAAACTTCGTAATTCAAAATACATTCCATCAGCCAACAGTGAACTACTACCATTTATTTCTAAAAAGAAATACGGTTTATTATTTAATTTTATTGCAAATAAAGTTATATTAAATTTATCAATTTCTGGCAATAAATTTAAAAGTGTTTGCTGTTCTAATTCTTGAATCTTATCATTTTCTACATTTAATAAGGTGACATCTATTGCCTCATCTCCAAAATCAAACTTTAACCCCTCATACTCATTATCGTCATCTAAATCATATAAAACATTAGATATATTGCCTCTAGCACTAGTTGAATATATCTTGTGATGAAATTTACTATATTCTGCTGGAAATGTTTGGTTATTTAAAACTGTAAAATCTTTAGCATAATCGTTTAATAAATTTATATATTTTTCTTTATTTTCTTCTTTACTACAACCTGTTAATGTAATGACGAAAACAAAACAAAGCGAAAGTAAACATATTATTCTTTTTTTCATAAAATATCAACTCCTTAAATAGGATTACTATTTATAAATTTGTAATAACTCTTTAGTATCTAAATTATATATTACACCATTTTTACCATATATAAATTTATCTCTTAAATAATAAGTATATCCACTATTAAGATGTAATTTCATAATTTCATTATCCATATCTCTAGCTAAAAAGTTAGATATATAAGATAATTCATCTTTAAAATCTAAATTTTTATTTAATAAATAAACCTTACTATCTTTAAAAGCTAAAATTCCTTTTGTAGTTGGTATTAATACAGATGTATCTTTTACAGGATCTTTAATATAATTAAATTCAGAATCTAAAGTATAAATATAGCCAGTATTACTTTTTACATAAAATACATTATCAAATTCGAATATACTTTGTATGCCACCCTCTGTTAAATCTTTGACTATTTTTCCAGTCATATCATAAATTGCATAAGTATCATTGCCTGAATTAGTATTTTTACCATAAATGTATTTTTCATTTATTATACCTAATATATTAAAATCAGACCAAAAATCAGTAGATAAATTATAAACTTTTTCTAAATCTTCGCTAATTATATAATTCTTATTACTTACACCCATAAAATATAAATATCCATTAGTTAATCCACCTTTGACTTCAACATCATCACTAAATGTATATGTTTTTCCTGTTTTAGCATTTACTAAAATTGAGCCATATAGATAAACATCTCCAGCAATATATTTATATTCACTAACACTATCATCTGCATAAATAATTTTCCCATTTTTATCTAGTATTGAATATTTGTAATTTGTACCAGATAAACTTTGCTCTCTAGTTCTTACTACTAAATTTCCACTTTTACTAATTGAAACATATTCCTTATTATCTTCTTTTTCAAAAATAGTTTTTCCTTTTCCATCCATTACATAATTACCCATTCCAGTTGAAGATATAATATATCCATTAACCACCTTAGTTTTATCGGAATCTAATTTATAAGTAGAATTTCCGTTTTCATCTATAACGTAAGATGTACCGTCTGTTCCTTTTACAACAGCATATCCATTTTCAAAAGATGAAATAGTTTCAGTAATAGCAATTCCTGTTTGTTGCTCCTTATTTTCATACTCTGACTTTTGATTATCATTATTATTTGTAGCTTTATTTCCACAGCCAGTAGCAAAACCTAAAACCATAACCCCACACAATAAAATCATCAATAATTTATTTTTCATACGCACTTGCTCCTTTGTCAAAATAATTATACCATATTTTATGAAAATAAAATACTACCTTTCCACCTTTTATAATTTTTTTAAAATTATTTATCATAATCATTATTTACAAATAATTTATGGAAATCCTTTGCGTATTCTTCCATCTCATCATTTATATTTTTAACTGCTTGAGTAATTTCGTGATTTAATCTATACTTTTGAGATTTAGTTTTTCCACGAAAACTATTTTTTAAAAGAATCAATTTAACATTTTTATTTTTATAATTTTGAGATTTTTCATAAGCAAGTTCTTGTAATAAATCATCTAAAGTTATTTTATTTATTGTTCCTCTAGTCTTAACAATATTTTGCAATCTATTAGTTTTAAATAACGCGTGATTTACAATGGAATTAAGTATATAACTTTCTACATATTCATTTTTAGATATAACAAGTTTATTACTTTTTATTTTAGATTCGATATGATTTTGTTTATTTAGTTCATTATAATAATCATTTAATTTTTTTAATTCATCATTTACTTTAGAACGTTGTTTATATAATTCAGAACCTTTATTGTAAAATAATTCTTCTTTAATCTCTTTTGTGAGTTTTTTAATTTCTTTACCCAACTCATTATTTTTAATAGATCCGTATTTTACTTTTTTGCAACTTTTATCATTTCGATACTGTTCAACTAAATAACCTAACTTAATAATTTTTTCTTCCATACGAATATTATTTATATCCTTTAAAATAAAATTCTTATCATTTGGATTAAAGTATTTTTTTAATTCATCAATATCTTTATTTACCTCTGTAAGCATAGGTTTCATTATTGACTTTCTTTCAATAGCAATTAAAAGTTCATTTTTAAAAAAGTTTTTTTCTTCCTCTGTTATCATACCTAATCTACGATATAAAATTTTTCCATCTCTATTGATATGATTAGGTTTTAATTCTACAAAAGCCATATGGAGATGTAAGTGCTTTGTATTACCGTGCATAGAAAAACAATATCTCATTTTCTTGGTATCTACAAAGCCACATCGTTTTAGAAACTTTGGCATTACTTCTGTTGCTATTAACTTTTCTAAATCTCTTATTTTAATTGTTTGAGTAATCCAATCAGTATCAAAACTAACAACACTTTTATATAAATTTGAATTTACAGTAGCATTTATCATTTGATTTTTTATTTTCTCTTGTTCTTGTTTTGTAGCATAGTTCCCATTTTCTAAAACTAAATTTACTAAACGTTCTTGCTTGCTACCAGAATAATAATCTATCATACCAGTTATCTCTTTTTTTCGATCTTTATAGTAACCAGTCATTACTTTTACATCATCTTCCAAAAATTCTTTATATGATTGATGATTTCTAAAAGGATTATCTGGATTATTTACTGCAAAACGAAAGCGACAAGTAAAAACTATTTTAGGCGTTGTAGTTTTTTTCATATTTATTTTTATACTTCTTATCTACAAAATCTTGAAAAGTAGAATCTTCTCTTTCATCACGATTTCTAGCAAAACCACTATTGATAAAAATTTGTTTTGTAAGTGTATTCAACCAATTACATTTTTTCTGTAAGTCATTCACATTATTTTGTAAACTTTCTAAACTATTAAGAATAGTTGCTACATTGCTAACATTATTTACTCTATCTAATTCATTGATATGATACATAATAATTTCTGAAACTAATTTATTAACCGAAATATTATTTTTATTTGCAATAGCAAGTAATTCATCATCTACGAATGGGGATAAGCGAATTGTTCTTCTTTTATATTTTTCATCTATCATCATTATCACCCATTAAAGACGTGTAATAATATTTATTGGCTAAATCAGAAAAATATTCAGCACCAAACTTATTATATTTTTTTATCCAAGCATTAAGACGCCTTTGTGGAGTTCGCTCATCTAATATATCCATATCAAAGCCAGCCTCTTCAAAAATTTGTCTTGACGATTTATTTGGATATTTTATTTTTTCTTGAACAGCCCACAATTTAAAGTTCCCAGAATATATAATTTCTCTTTGATACCTTATACCTAAAATATTTTTATTCTCTAGTAATTTTTCTATTTCATATTCTGAAAAAACTCTCTGTGGGTATGTAACCTTTGCTTTAATTTTTTTCATATTTCCCCCTATAATTTTTTATTCTTTTTCAATTTTGACAGTTTCAAACTCATTTGTTTTTTCTAAAAAATATTTAATTCCAAACTCTATGAGTTCGATTAACTGCTTATTCACACTAATATTATTTTGATTTGCTAACACTCTAACTCTAGCAATTAAATACTTTGGTATTCTAAATGTAAAACGTATAATTTCCATTTCATACAACCCCCTTATATACACTAAATTAAAATTGTTATGTCGCCACTTTTCCATCAAATCTTTAAAAAACATCACATATTTTTTAATGGGCATAAGCATTGGACACCACTAATCCTAGTTTTATCTTATAAAACAGGCTTTTAACGTGGTGTCTTTTCTATTTTTGCACTTGCAAAAATGGCGACTACGCCTTAAAATTTGACTACGCCCATCTGGAAAGTATTATGATTTCTGACATTCTTCTGGAAAAGTGGCGACTATTACTGACTACTTTTGATAGATTATGATTTCAAAGTGGCGACATTGAAAATTCAATATCTAAAATTTGATCCAAAATCTGGTTTTGGAAAATACTCTGTTGGCGGAGTTTTTGAACCATCTGAAAAGTCAATTAAACTCATACCATCTACATTTTTATTATCATTTTTCACTTCAAAATGTAAATGTGGGCCAGTTGAATAACCAGTAGTCCCAACACCACCTAATACTTGTCCTTTTGTAACTGTATCTCCTGTTTTTACTTTTGCACTATTTGGAAAAAGATGTGCATATATAACCTGATAAGTTTTATCTTCAACATTACATTTTAAAACAATTTGATTACCTCCACCTCCAGATGTATCTGTAACATTTTGTGAATATGGAAACGATACCTTTTCGATTGTTCCATCACAAACCGCATATACTTCTGTTTCTGATGGACTTGCTAAATCCCAAGCCGAATGAACATCATAACTGCCAAATACAATTCTTTGTTCCATAAAAAAAGAAGTAACTGTTACTTTAGAAAAATCAATCGGTTTTCCAAAAGGTTTATTTTGATACTCTGTTTGTTGCCCACTTAACTTTAATTCATTAGAAAAGCAAACGGATAAATTTTTATAATCCATTTGTGAGCAAACATCTGTAATTGGTTTCATTCTTTTTAAGTCTAAATCCAAATTATCATTATATATTTTTGAAAAAGATAAACTATCTTTTGCTAGATAAAAGTATAAAATTCTTTCTAAAGGAATATATCCCTTTTCAAGATTTTCATTTAAAACTTTTTTATAACTATCTGCATAAGCCATATTATCTTCGACATAGCCATCTGTACTATTTGTTCCAAAAAAATCTAAACAAATTAGACAAGCAATTATTATAGCAATTCCAAAAGCAATTATTGGAATAAGTGCTGAAGAAATAATTATTATAATCTTTTTCATTTTTTTATTTTTTCAACACTATAAAATTTACCGTGTTTTGATTTAATGCCCTTTATTTTTTTTAATTCATTTCCAATTAAATCTTCTGGAATTAAATCATATAAAGCATCCGTAAATTCTTCATTTGGATCATCAAATTCATCAAAGTAAATTTCTTTAAAAACTTTTTTGATAGACTTCTTTGGTTCTAATTCTTCTAATTCTAACTTTTCATTTTTCATTAGTCTTCACCCATTAGTTTCCTTTCTAATTCTGTTGCACGAACCCACAGCCTTACACGTTTTTTATTTGTAATGTTCAATAAAAATTCGCCCTGCTTTGCTCGTAATAAGAATTGTTTTTGTGTATCTGTGAGTGGGTTTTGTTTGAATAATTCCAAGTATGCCGAAAGGTCATCTTCTTTTAAAACACCTGTGCATTGATACTGACAATTATTGAAAATTGCCGTTGCGTGCCTCAATATATTAGAAGAACCAATAAAATCTCTAACAGATTGTGTTGCACAAACAAACGAAGAAGAATATTTTCTTAAACGTCTTGCCATTTGTCCAAAGTTTTTAAGAATTTCTGGATTATCTTCATCTATGAAAAGATGAAATTCATCCACAACAACCATAATATGTTTTTTATCAAAATTATTTTTTGCACGCTCATTGATTATTTTATTTTTTACAATTGCATTATTTAAGAATGTTAAAACATTTAAAACTTGTGTATTGATAAGTCTTTTATTTTCACTAAATAATAATTCTTGTAAATTAAAGCAAATTAAATCACTTTTATTTAGATCAAGATTAGTATATCCATCAAAAAGAAAGGAATCTGTTCCAACCAAAAATCTTTCAAGTAGAATATCTAATTGCTCAATAATCTTTAACTTTTCTTTTGTTTTTATATGCTCTTTTTCTTCTTTAATAAAATTTTTTAAATCAGAAAATATTGGAAATTCATTTGCGTGCATATTCTCTATCATAGAGATAGTAGAATTTTTTGTGATTCCAAATTTTGCATATAATTTTTCTGTTTCTTCCAATAAAACAACTAACTCTTTTTCACTTATTTCTTCAAAAGCACATTTATAAAATGCCTCTAGAAATCCAAGATGTTTTGCCAAAGGACAGTTCGCAATATCATTTTCTCCATCTTCATTATCTGCTGGAAGAAAGCGAACTTGAAGTGGATTTATTATTCCACCAGTTTTAGAATACAGGTCTATGTAATCGCCATTATTTCTTTCAGTTAGTTTTTTATATTCCGATTCACAATCGAAGATAAAAACTTTAACACCATTTTGATTTACAGCATTTGTAACCAACTTTTTTAATGTGAAACTTTTACCGCCTCCTGTTGAGGCAACAATGGAAACATTATGACTTGTTCTACTAGAATCTAAATGGAACATATCCCAAAATACAGGTAATGCTGTATGAATATCAACACCCATCATTATTCCTCTTTCATCATTAAAACAAGTTGTTGTAATTGGAAAACCTGCTGATAAAGTATGTGTAGGAAGATACACAGAATAATCACTTATACTATTAGTAGATATATCATAGGCTTGCCAAGTTTCATATTGACGAAGTCTTGTAACATCTAATTTTATTTTGAAATAATCAGCCATACGTTTTAATTCACGTGTTAGTTCTTCCCTTTTTTTCCTATCGCCATTTATAGCAATAATGAAATTAACTTCTTTTATTTTTTCATCACCATTTTTAATTTGGTCCATTAAAATTTGAAAATTTTCTTTTTGCGTATCAAGTTCTGTTGCATCCGATAATTTTTTTGTAGTAATACGATCAGATAATAAAAATTGATAAGAACTATCTAATACACGAATCAAATTATCAGTATCAATCGTATCTTTAATATGGATACAACATCTTGTATTAGGCATATTAAAAATCTGTTCAAAAAATAATTCTTCTAAAAATGGTGGAACATTTTTAATTGATAAAAGTTGAACATCTTCATTTCCAACTTTTAAATAATTACTTTTTTCAGAAACATTTAATGGAGAAATGAGTTCTACTAAATCACACCATAATAATTGTTCTAAATCTGCATTTCCAAAATATAGATTGATTAGAAATTTATATATTTCGTATTTATTATCTATCTCATCTAAATTTAATCTTGGAACAATACTAAAACAAATTCTATTCACTTCATCCATTTGTTTTTTTAGAATATTTTCATCTTTTGCAATGATAATAAAAAAATAACTATTGGATACAGTAAATTCATCCTTTTCTAATTTTTCTAATAACTCATATCTTTCTTGCAAAAATAAAGAACGATTTTCATCATCCTTATACTTTTCTAACATTTCATTGATATAATCTTTATTTGAGTTTAGATTTATTTGTTCATCTATTTTATAAATTCTTAAATCTAAATCTTTTATTTGATATAAATATTTTAGTTGTGAAAAGAAAGTGGCTTTTTGTTCATTACTAGACAATGATAAATCAATTGCTTGTATAGAAAATGCTTTAGCAACTTCCCCAGTTTTTAAATGAATAATACCATTTTCACTAACAAAATCTGTATTGATAAATGCCTGTGAATTTTTGATTTTTTTATTCATTTGTTTTTTAGTTATATACTTTTTATTCTTTTTACTTAATTTATTTTTTATTTTAGAAAGTAAATTTCTTTCCTTTTCTTTCTTTGTTTTGAATTTTATCAAATAACATCAACCCCCTTAAACTTTTGTTATTATAATAAGTAAATTCTTTTACAGAAAAAATAAATCTACCTAATAACATTAGCACTTTATACATACGATTTTTTTGACTTACCCTAACAGGAACAAGTGCAAAAATTCCAATTATTAAAATTGATAAGCCAACTAATTTATAACTAGTGCAACAAAAAAGAATTAAAAAAAGAGCAATGAATGGAAAAGAGATAAGTAAATCACTTATCTCTAAACCTTTAAAGCCCAAATTTCTTTTAACACTAGCAACTGTTATATACATAAAACCAACCCCCTAAATTTTTTTCTTTTTATATAGATATGGATTTGTACCAGTATGTCTAGGAATAGGCATTCTATTTAATGGACTCATCATATTAAGTCCTGCTTTCATCATTGAACTTGTACCAGAAGAAATTTTTTTATTTAAACCAATACCTTGATAAGTAGAATTTCTTTTATCAGCAGAAGTTGCCATATCTATTCCGTGTGAACGGATAGAATTTCCAACTCCTTGTACTGCTCTAGTAAATGGATTACTACTAGACATTGTAGAACCATCTGGTAATACAGCACTTCCAAAGGAACCACCAAAATTAGCCATACTTGATCCAGCACGTTGCAATATATTATTAGCCATATGTCCTACTTTGCCAGCAAGACCTGTTTTTTTAGCAATATAATTACCACTTTTAAGCGTTGCACCAGCACCAATTAACCCTGCACCTAATGCCGTTGCTCCAGCCATTTTGCCAGCACCACTTGCAAGTTTTCCAAATCCCATAAGCGACATAAGTTGCTCTCTACCAGAGTTGGCACTCACGTTTGAGCCAATAAATCTATTGATGGTTTGACTTCCTGTCAACAAAAAGGTAGCACAACCAAGATATAATAAAGACTTAGTAGCCATATTTTGAAAACCATTACTGAAGAATGATGTAGCATTTATCTGTACTGCCAATAATGCTGTAATGTTAATAATTAAAACAACTACTGCCGATTGAAGTGTTAGAGATACTAATTGTTCAACTAAAGCACCCCTACGTTGCTTATTACATACACTTGTTGCATAAACAATTGGAGAAATCAAAAACAAGAATAAGAATTCTACTTGACGTCTAGCAAGCATAATCGCCGAAAACACTAAAGCATATAAAAAGAATCCACCACATAATACTGCAACGATCCATTGAATCTTATACTTATAATCACGTTCATCAGAACGTATAAAACGTTCTTTTACAGTATATTTATCATTATAATGTTGCCTAGAACTAAAAGTCCCATTTTTAAGTTGTCCTTTATAATCATCATTTTCAAATTTATCACTTGACTTATATTCATCTGCATAATCAACATAATTAGATAATAATTCAGTTCCAAGACTTGTATTATTCCCATTTGTAAGTATGGAACCAGTATAGCCAGACAACTGAATAGAAAATGTGGAAATTTGTATAAATAAAAATGTGGAAACTAAAATCAATATTCCACATTTAAAAACTTCTGTAACAATTTGATTTATACTTGGACCCTCATCGGGTTCTATAATTTTTTTAGCAAATTGCCAAGTTACAAATAACCCAAATACAGTTAAGGAAATAACAACTACTGCCGAATAAAAACTTGAAAATGTATTATTCTCAGCCATTGTTCCAACAATATCTAATTCGTTTATTTTACTAATGATGCTATAAATTGCATCTATAAAATTATATATTAAACTAATTACTCCCCAACCAAGTTCACGAAGTAAATCTAATGCTTTTAATATCATCAAATACTCCTATGCAAACAAATCAATAATGATATTTACTAAAGATAAGGCTAGTATAATTCCAGCAATTCCAAGTAGTGTTTGAATGATTCTTTGTTTGATACGTGGTTTTTGATCCACATCTACTACTGCGTACATAACAAATCCAATAAGTAAGGAAACGCCTGCTAAAGCAATTCCTACTTTTAATACCCAACCTGTAAAAGTATTTATAACTTTTAAAATGGAGTCTATTGTATAGCCTCCACCTTCTAATTTTTGAATACCATTGGTAGCCAAAATCAATATTTTATCCATTTTTTCAACCCCCTTTAAAAAAAGAAGGCATAAAAAAAGCGTGGGAACAGGCAAAAATGCCTATTCCCTTTTAATGTTCACTTTTCAAAACCCCCTTTTTTTGAAAAATAAAAGAATGATTATTTACTCATTCCCATATCTTGTTTATTTTCTAATTTTGGAACATTATAGTTATGTTCCTTAATAAATTTTGAAATATCATTTTCTTTTATCAATGATTCTTCAACTATACAATAATCACTAGAACCTTTATTATAAAATTTTGTTTTATCCTTAATATCAGAATAAAAAAAAGTCATTGGTGCTAGATTATCACACTTTGAATGATAGATAGAAAATAACCCCTTATTTTCTTCTGTTTTTTTATTTTTCTCATATGTTTCTGTTTCTACTAAAAAACCAATTACTTCATAATATTGGTTTTGATCGGAAAAGAATGCTTTTCCTTTTACTAAATCACTTATTTTTTTAATTCTTATATCTAAATTCAAGAAACTAACTTCTTTTTCCCAATTATTAAAATCATTAGTCATATTGGTTAAAAGACTATCTAATTTACTTTTTAAATCTGCATTTTCAAATTCTTCACTACATTCATAATACCAATTCATTTTTTGAACTTTATGATTAAATTCATCTAATAGGCTTTCAATAACATCAACATCAAACATTAAAATTTCACCAGTATTTTCAAATTCTTCATCTACACAATAAATTATGTTAGGATTTTTATAACTTAAAAATATATAATTTTTATCATTTTGAGTTTTAAAATATTGTCCTTTGCTAATATTAACCAACTTGATTCTCCTTACTAATGTGAATTAGTTGATAAATATGGCCACCATTTTCTATAAGATGAAAGTCATCTAAAGAATTATAATGTTCTATAATTGAATTAAATTTTTCATTAGATTCCTTTATATCTGTTGATGTAGGAAATAATTTATTATACTCTGTGTTAATTATTTCATTTTCTGATAAATCTAATATACCATAATCTTCTAGTCCATCTTTTAAATCACATAAAGAGTTCACTTTTGTATTATGGGAAGAAAATTCTAGAAAACCTAAAAAATTTTCTGGATAATGTGTTCCAAGTTTAATTTCTTCATCTGTGATAATACTACCATAGCGATTTATAAGTACGTGATCTTCTATGGTAGCAATTTCACCCCAGTTATTTTCAGAACTTCTTAAAGAATAACAAAATAAACCTAAAGAACGTAAATCATTTTTAGCCTCTTGTGTCCTATATTCGGTAATAAAATATTTCATATGTTACATATCAACTTCTTTAGTAGATTCATTTTTAACAGTTTGAGAATTGTCTTTTGTATTTTCGTATTCAACTTTTTCAACTTCAAATGGTCTAATTTGTAAAGTCTGTTTACTATCTTTTTGATATGATTCTAATTTTCCAACAGCCGTGATACGGTCGCCTACTTTATAATCGCCATTTTTAAATTTATCAAGCATTACACCATCTAAATAAACAGGATAGAAACTTGCCTTTCCATCTTTTGAATTTTGTGCGATATTGATATACATAAATTCATTTCCATTTGATTTTGTTTTAATTTCACCAATAGATGAAATATTACCTGTCATTTCAACACTATTATGTTTATATTTTTTATCCATAATCATAACCCCCTTTTAAAATTTAAAAATAAAAAAGCCTTACATATAATTATCTAAAGCGATACACTTCGAGCATACAAAAACTCCCTACATTTTAATATGTTAAGGCTTATCTTATTTAATTACTATTTATTTTCTTTTTTTCTTACGAGAACTAGCAACTATAAATATAACTGAACCAATTCCAATTAAAGATATAGCAACATAGTTTAAATAGTCATTCATATCAGTTTGTGGTAATTTCTTATTTACCATAGAAACATTAACATCTGCACCATCTTCTGCAATAGAAAATTGAATTGTTTCATCACTTAATTCATAACCATCAACTGTAGCAACTTCTTTAATGGAATAATCGCCATATTCTAAATTTTCAATAATAACTAATCCTTCAGAATTTGTGATATAAGTACCAATTAAAGTACCATCACTTTTAAACACATTGATAGATACTCCAGAAAGTGGATTACCATCTTCATCGATTTTAGCAAATACTAAATTTCCAGTAATTTTTTCATTTATCATATCTGCTTTTATAATTTCTCCGTCCTCTAAAATCTCAAAGAACATTTTTTCATCATTTAAAACATATCCAATAGGAGCCTCTTTTTCAAGAAGATAATATTTTCCATATTCAATACCTTTAATGATAATTTTTCCTAATTCATCAGTACGTCCAGAAAAAATGATTTCATCATCTTCTGCTCTATGTACCTCAATTAAAGTGTTAGGAAGTGGTTCACCAGCCACATCAGTCTTTGTAAATTCTAAATCACCTTTAATTTTTTCGTTTGTCATATTGGCTTTAACAATTTCACCATTGGCTTTAATTTCGAAGAAAACTTTCTCATCGCTTAACTTATAACCCTCAACTGTATCAGTTTCGACAATATAGAATTTTCCAATGAATAAGTCATCAATCTTTATTTTACCATTTTCATCACTTATTCCTTCAAAAATAAGTTGGTCATCTTCAGTAAAAATTTGTATCTTAACGCCTGCAATTTCTTTACCAGTTGTTAAATCAGACTTGTTAAAATTCAAAGTTCCTTTTCCAAGATAATTTTTTAAAGTGAATGTTTTTGAAATAAGAGGAGTATATTGGTCTTTATATTTCAATTCAAATTCATATTCTGTTTCATCTAAAATATTATTGTTAGAACTTGATAATTCTTTTAAAATATATTTACCTAGTTTTAAGTTTTCAAATTTAGCATTTCCATTTTTATCTGTTGTAATTTTTTGAACTAGGTTTCCTTGTTCATCATATAATCCAAAAACAACATCTGGAAGTGCTATTTCTTCATAAGTATAGGTATTATTTTCAATAACTAATTTTTCACCAGTTTTATGAATTTCAACAACACCTTTCACTTCTTTATTTGTAAATCGAATATCTAAAATAGCATCGAATTGATCAGTTTTATAAATATTAGCCTTTTCATCAATTGTAAATTTCAATGGTTTAGAATTCCAAACATAGCCAAAAATCACTTGGTCTAATTCTTCTAATTGATAAGTACCACTATTAAGTGGGTATGGAGTAATAAGCACACCATTCTCATCAGTTTCAAATACTTCATAAACAACTACATTTGGGTATGAAACAGTTTGTTTTACATATTCCCCAGTAGATAAGTCTTTGATTTTAAACTTAATTCCTGCTTTTGTTATAACATTTCCCTCATCATCAACTTTAATTACCTTAATGCGAGAAGTAATTTCTGCATTAGAGAATACTTTGTTAATTGTACTACCAGTTTCTTTAACTTCAAAGTGATAATCTTCAATTTTTTCATAACCACTAGGAGATGTTAATTGTCTTAAAATATAATGACCATATGGAAGAGTAAAATAAATTTTTCCTTCTTTATCTGTAGTTTCTTTTGAAACTAAAGTTCCATTATGATCGTAGATACCAAATACAACATTAACTTCTGGTGTCATTATTTGAGTTTTATCACTAGCAACTACTTTTGTTATCTCATATTCACGAGTAATAACTTCTTCGTAAACATTGACTTTTACAAGCAAATTATTTTCATCAACTGTAAAATAATACTTTTGACTATCTAATTGATAACCCTCACTAGGTTTAATTTCTTTTAAATAAAACTTTCCTAATGTTGGAAGGTAATCACTTATAGCATAAGCATTATTGTCTGTTTTAATTTTTGTAATTAGATTGTCATTCATATCATACACACCATATTCAGCACCAGTAAGGCTAGCCTGTCCTTGTGGTATGATTTCGCCTGTTGTCTTATCACGTTTAGTAATTTCGACACGTCCTCCAACAACTTTTAAATCAATTGTCTTAAATATTGGATCATAAGAACCTAATCTAAGTACATCTTGAGAACCCTCTACAAAGTAAACAATAGGTGGTTGTCCATATATAGAATCTTCTTTTGATACTTTAATTGTAGCGTTTCCAACATTAGTTGCTGTAATAGTTAATGAATTACCATTGATTGATGCAACCGCATTTGTTTGTCCAGAAACTTTAAAATTTCCTAAAACACCGTTGCTATCATTTAATGTAATTGATTGTCCAATTGGTAGAGTAATACTACCATTATTGAAGTTTGGTTTTATACTATGTTGATTGACTAAATTTTCAAGTTCTGCAATTTCATTTGTAAATAAACTATCATTTCTTGTTCCATTAAGCGTATCCGTAAAGAATATTTGTGCATTTGGTTCAATAGTACGCCAAATCATAACCTGCGTTACAGCATACCATTTATCACTTGTGTGATTTCCATATCCATAACCATAGTATGCTAATAATGAAACACGATCCCATTGGGATTCAGACATATTTAAATATGCTAAATAATCATTATGCGTTACATTATACACCATATTATGGTCGATTGCAACAAATGGTTGAAGGCAATATAAAAAAGCATTATCATCAGCACGTCTTATAAAACGTGCTTGCTCATATTTTCCTCTACCATCTGTACTAAATTTTTTTATATAAACGTTTGATATATAATTGCTTTCCTCTATTTTTTCGCCAGGATACGTTTCTGCTCTTACTTCTTGAGTAGAAATAAAAAAGCCAAGTATGGTGGCGAATAATATCGGAATAGCAAGCAAGTATTTTTTCCTCATAAAATTCCCCCTTTAAAATTCCAATAAAAAAAAGCCCCTATTAGGACTCTAAATCAAAATAACTTATATGTTCTCCGAGATAAGCTCTCGAATGGCTATTTAATGAAGTGCATCTATATCGACCACTTTTAAATGATTCAAGATAGGCATTTGCTTTTTCTTGACAAACTGTTACACAATTTTCCCTATTTCCACAATCTTTAACTGGAACATCTACACTCCAACCATTTGCTGGAGTGTTATAATAATCATATTCACTAATTCCAAGTTGTTCCCAAACTTCCACTTTTTTTGGTTCTTCCTTAACAACTGGTGGTGATACAGTATTGTTATTATTTACTGATGGTGTATTGGTTTGCTTATTAGAAGAATTCGTATTATTTGAAACATTGTTGTTTGTTGAAACAGATGAAGTATCTTCTTTAGGTGTATCAATTTCACTAGGTATTTCTTCTTGTTCACTCTCTGTTTTTTCCTTTTGTTCCTCTTTCTTTTCTTCTTTAACCTCTACTTTATCAGTATTCGTAGTTTCTTTTTCAACTTGATGATTTTTATCACTATTAAATAATTTAATAGTAACACCAGATAACACTAATAATAATGTAATGAAAACTGCAATCATTATTTTGCCCTTTTTAGGCATTTTCTTTTTTTCTCCCATAACTCATTGACCTCCAACATTAAGTCTGTTATACGCCTTAAAAACGGTGTTTTATAACGTTTTTGACTTAATCTATTTATCACTCTGATTGATAAATTTTGCAAGCCTTTTTTTGCATTTTTTTAAATTTATGGAATTTTCTGTCTTTTATACATAAGTAACACCCCCTTAATTAGTTTTTTGATGAGTTCCCTATAAACTCAAAAGGCAATAAAAAAAGATTACTCAAACTGGAGCAACCATTCCTACTGCCTTTACTTGCTTTGGTTTTATTAAACCAAAACTTAATGCTATTTTTAAATAGCAACTTTTTTTAATCTGATAATACTTGTGTTCAGATTTACAAATGCGATCCATTATTTCCTTATCTAATTCTCTTTCTTCAATAGAATAACGAAATATTATTGCCTCATCATCTGTAAATTGTGTTTTGAGATATTTGATTTTATTTTCAAAATTAAATACATAATCAAAGTTCTTTTCACTCTTTACTGTGGCATTCCAAGTTGGATCACTTTTTGTTTGCTGGAAACATTCTTCTCGAAGTTCTTGATTCCGAACTAGGGATTCTTCAGCAACTCGTTGTATAGTAAGTTGATTTATATTGTATTCATCAAATAAATCGATTACTTTGCTATACAAAACTTTAGCATTGAACTTTTCAACAGAATTTTCATTCAGCAATGCTCTCATAAACATACCCCCTGTTTCTTTAAACCAAAAAGAGAGAATACTGGAATCTTGGTATCTCTCTAATTAATTTACAAATTTTGAATTGTTCAAGATGACTCTAGTACCAAAAACCCCATTTATCAAACTGCCAATTCCTATAAAATAGGAATCCCCCTTTGTTGATTGGTGTTTATTCTACAACAAAATTATGAAATGTCAATACTTTTTGTTGCTTTTTTGCAAGTTCTTTTGCATTTTTGCAAAGAATAAGGCAAAAAAAAGAAGCCATAATGACAAATTGAGAACTCCCATATCTGGAGTTTTTTCTCAACTATACCAATTTTAACATACCTGTCTGTTATAGGGAATGTATTAAAATCTTCCTATCAACTGTGATTTATATGTTAAAAATCTGTCATTATGGCTTAAATATTATATACCAAATAGTCTAGTAATAAAGTTCTTTCTTGGAAATTCAGAAAGTTCTTCATAACATCTATCAATAATATCACTATTTGAATTATTTTCAATATAAGCACAAAGTGTTTTAAAATATGCATTTGTATCCATTTTGCGATTAAATGATTTTTTTAATTGATGTGTAACACTTTTATCATTAGTATGAATAATCATAAATACAAGATAATCTTTTGTTTCTATATCTGTATTTAACTTTATAACAGTATATTTTACATTATCTTTTCTTATGTCAATCATTTTTTCTACTTGACCGTTGTCAAAACAATACTGATCATTATGTAAAAACTTATCAAGTTGAATTACTTTGTTTATTTTATTAAACTTTTTAGTTAATTCCTTATTTAGTTTCATTTTTGTACCCCCTTATATTTGCTAGAATAAAACTGTGCCTGTTGTAATAAATTTATAAATACTCCATTATTTATAAATGCTGGATCAAAACATTGTTTATTTATAGTATATTCTCTATTATTATCATTACTAGATATACTTGCGATTGCACTTTGATTATTAACAATAACATCTAGTGCCTCATCAATATCCATTTTTACGAAAGCAACTGATTCTTCTTCATTCGGCTTTAAGTCTTGTAAATCTATATCAAGTGGTAATAAATAATAATATTGAAATTCTCTTATTATCATATTATTATCCATATCACATTTTCTTATACCACTTGGAATCATATCTTCAAATGATACTTGTAGTCCTGTTTCTTCTTTTACTTCTCTAATTCCATCTTCTAGTCTTTCACCAGCACGAAGATGTCCTCCAGCCGTTATTTCTAGTAAATCGTAGTCATTTACATTATTATGCTTATGATTTTTTAATTGAAAAAATACTTCGTTCTTGCTTGGGTTAATTATTAAACTACCTAAAACATCGTGCCACAATCCCAATTCGTGTCCCTTCTTTTTTTCAAATCTTCCTATAAACTGATGATTTTCATTATATGTATCAATATACTCTGTTCTTTTTGAACTTGCAAATCTTTTCAAAAAATTATTTGCATCTTCTAGCATTAAAGAGAATTCCTTTTCTATATCTAAATTATATTTTTCAGCAATTTGATAAGTTATGTCGAATAATCTTAATATTCTATTTTCTATAAATTCATCTGTACTAGAAAATCCACATCTTGGTTTATTAAATCTAAAACCATACTTTTCCATTACAGCCTCATTAAGTTGACCAAACAATACAGGAAACGATAACCAATCATCTTCTTTTAATGGTTTTAAATCTCTAATGTTATACATATCAATATTCATACTATCTGCTAAAGCAATAAGTTGTAAAAAAACATCTGATAATTCATCACCCAAATTTGAAAATACTCGATCAGGCTCATTAACAGCCTCACTTTGATAAGCAATATTATAAATATGTCCTACTTGTATGCTTAATTCATTAAGAATTAGTAATGGTGTCCATCCATAATCTCTTGTAATACTAAAATCATTACTTAATTTTATTGCTTTTTGATAATAACTATCTAAAAAACTAATTACTTTTTCCATTTGTAAATGACCTCCTTAATATAAGTGGCTTTGCCCCATTCAAAGTTGAATTATATATATCATTTAATGCTCGACCATTTGGAACACACACTTTTACTCCTAAAAGATAAGAAAGATATGATAATGTTTTAACATCTAACTGCAAGCCTGTAATTTGTAACCCATTATTAGTATCAAATGTATAATCATAATCCCCTGCTATATCTAAATGTTCTAATAATTGATTTAGTTTGTCGATTGTTTCTTCTCTATTAACCTGCTTAAAACACTTTTGACAATGTTCTCTTTGTTCTGGATCACAATTATTAAAATTCTCACATTCATAAGTGCCAAAATATTGTGTAGATGGTTTTTGCAAAATAGTATTTAACGCACAGGTATTAGTTTGATAGAAAAATTGGGCTGAATCATAGTTACTGTAAAAATAGTTCCAAGCCTCCTCTGGCCATATTGAAATTGCCCCTTTTAATTTTTCTATATCCAGTTTTTTTAATTCTTCCCAAAAGTCTTGCTTTTCAAGCATTGTAGGAACATACATAAGTCCCATAGTTGCTGATACTGTTGTATATTGATGAACAAAATCAAGTGTTTCTTTAATCTTTTCTACTTCTGAATTTTGTGGAATAAATGGTCTATAATAATGAACTATTGGTATTCCCATTTTATGAAGATTCTCAAAGTTTTGTTTTATATCTTCGTGATTAACGTTTGGTTCTATATCTTTTCCTAAACCTGAATAACTTAAATATACTACAATATTTCTTCCACTATCTTGTATTTGTTTTAATCTAGATAAAACGTGAAATGGTATCAAACATTTTGTTATTAAAATTAAATCATTTTGAATATTATTCTTATCTAATTCATCAAATGTATTCATAAGATATTGAATATTAGAATCATTTAAAAATATATCTGTATTAGGAAATAAGCATAATGGTAATGTCTTATCGTAATACTTAAAATTTAATAATTCATTTACAGCCTCTTCAGGTGTTCCTAAAATGTTTGGCGAACATAAATTATTATCTTTATCTTGTAACAAACAATATTTGCAAGCGTTCGTACAACCTACTATTGAATTAACAACTAACCAAGATGAGTGCATATCTACAAGTGTCATTAAACAACATCCCTTTCAAATGTCTATTATTATAAAAGAAATATTGGAAAATGTTTCCACTTAATTATGCAAAAGTATTTATTAAAAATGCAAAGAAAAAAGACTATTTTTTATAGTCCATTAAAAATTATTATTTTCTTCTTCTAATTTATCAATACTATTAGATAAAGATGTCATAAATTGTTCTTTAGTAATTCCTGTTTCTTGAATATATCTTTTTGAAAGTAAACTTATAAATATTCCAACTTCTTTTGGATCAACTTCTTTTACTAAAACCTCTATCATTTCCATAGTTGATTTTGAATCCATTTTTTAACCTCCTTTATTTTAAAAGAAAATACAAAATTATTATTTAATAGTAAATTCTGCAGATATATAAAATTTTTGTTCAGATTCATTTTCAAAATAAACTTCTTTAATTATCCTATATTCTCCTGTCGCCAATTTTCCATATCCGTGTTCCCAATTTAACTCAATTTCTTCTGACTTATTTTGCTCTACTCCCCAAAGTGGTTCGTTAAAATATAGTTCAACATTTATTTTGTGCCATTCATCATCTTGCTTAATTTCTATTTCGTAAAAGTCATCATAACGAAGTAGTTTATTGCTGTTATTTTTTAAAACTAGCATAACGCCTGTATTTTTTAATGTTTCATCTTTGATAGATAATGAAACATCTTTTTGTGAAACTTGAATATCTGATTTATTTCCAACATCAAATTCATTTTTGGAATTTACACAGCCTGTTAATCCAACTAATAATGTTCCACATAATAAGATTGATAATATTGTTTTTTTCATTCTCTCTCCTCAATTCTAAAAAAACATATTGATATTACTTGTTGTTATTTACATTATATCAAATAAAATGCAGGTCATAAATACGTTAAATTGTATTTTCTTTTTATTCTTCAATATTTGCTATTTTTAATTTTTTAGATGAAGAAATATGATTATAAAGCAAAGTTGCATTTAAACTAACTAACAATACATCAAAAATTAAAGTAATCATAACGATTATAATGTTTTCTTGGTATTCTAAAAATGTGCTTAACCCTATAATGAGTGCTACTATACTCAAAACTAAACTGCAAATAAATAAAAACGTTTTTAATTTATCATTCATATTATCACAACTCCTCATACCATTATAATTATTTCCAATAACCCAACATTTCAAAATCTACACAATCAAATTCTTTTATTGTATTCCAATCTCTTTCTAGAACAATATCGTCAACTTGTGGTGCTTTATATAGTTCATCTAAAGTTTTATAATTGTATTCTCCACTTTGCTCTTCTGGTGTTCCACATCTTTGAAATGAGCAATGATCATCATAAATAATAATCATATACTCATAACTTTTATTTTCAAATATTAACCTTAACTCTGCTTCGATATGATCATCATTTATACTTTTTAATAATAAATTCTTTATTTCTTCAAAAGAATATTTTGCCATAATTTCACGCTCTCCAAATTGAAATTTAAAATTCTTTGATGTTAAAACTTATTAAGATTTTGTTCTATTAAAAATTTACTACTTCTCTTTGCTCTATGTCTACCATAAAGATTGCTCACATCAATATTTTTTTCGTTTTTTGCATTTTTATATGTGATTGCAAATATAGTATCAAAGGTAGAAATCTTATTAGTTACTTTACTTAAATTCTTAACATTATAGTTAATATTATTTTTCATAATTCATCCTTTCAATTTGTTTGTTCCCTTTTTCCACATAATATAATTATATTTTAATTGTTTTATTGCAACAATTATAAACCAAAGCCAATAAATGAATGAAACAATTATACTGATATAAGTAATTATAATTCCTACTACAATTCCAATTGGAATAAGCCAAAGTGTTCTAATAAATTTTCTTCGATATGATAAATTATCATAAAGTAATTCAAAATCTTTATCTACTTTATCTTTTTTCATAAAATCATCTCACTCCTAAATTATAATTTATTATTTAAATCTAAACCCTGTTTTCCCATTTTCACCAACATATTTAGGAAGATTATAATTAGGATTGTCTAAAGAAAAACTTATTTTATCTTTTTGACAATAAAGTACATAATCTTCTCCATCTGGAAACAAATAAACCACTTCAATTCTTTTTAGGTTTTTATAACAAGTATTTAAATCTATTTTTTCCTCTAAATTAAACATATTTTCTTCTTGTTCTTGTAATAAACTTATAATATGTTCTTTATTATCATTATTTATTTTTAAGTATACATAATCTTGTATTATCCCACAAAATAGTAATACATTGAATGCTATAAATAATAGTAACAAAAGTGCTAATAACATTAAAATTCTATAAATTATTTTCTTCATAGAAAATCCCCTAATAATACATACATTTTTTATTTTCAAGAGAACACTTTACTTTTTGACCTTCCTCAATAGAATCATCTCTTTTTACATAAGAAAATAAATAAATATACTTATCATCAATATTATTCACGAATAAATGTAATTGACTAATATTTGGCACGTCTTTGTAGTTTAATTCAATATATGATTTTTTTACTTTTTTACCATCAAGTTCATACTTGATTATATCTGCTTTTCTACCTATACAATGAATATAAAAACTACCATCTTTAAAATAAGCTGTTTCTTCATCTATATCACAATTAATTATTTCTTCCAAAACATAATATTTAGAGTTTTTTTCTAAAAGTATTACATTATCAGCATAAGTAGGATTATTTCCTTTAAAACCTACTAATAAATATTTATTGTCTTTATAGTCAATCTGCTTGTATACCAATCTTTCATTTTCTGGAATCATTTTATATTCTTCCAAATTTGTTAAATTATTATTTGATAATCTTATTATCATATAAATAACCGATAATATGAAAACTATCACTACTGAGATTATAATCAGAAAATATTTTTTCTTCATCATAACTACCTCCTCTACAAATTACTATTTATCGATTAGTCAAACATCTATAGTATACTATAATTTTTGTATATTTCCTATGCCATTTACTAACTTTATTAAAAAAGAACCTTAATAAAATATTAAAGTTCAACATTAAATAATTTCAAAAATTCTTTTGTAGATGGAGTTAATTTATCTTTAATAAATGATACTGTAATATCATTTTGTATATCTATATCTGTATAACTTAACTCATTTATATCTTTTATAGATTCTTTTAACACGATTCCTGCACCGAATCCATCTTTTAAATATGAAATTATTCGATCCGTATTTTCTATTTCATATTTAATATTAGGTACAGTACCAGTTTTATCAAAATATTCATCTATTGTTGCTCTTTCCTGCGTACCATTTATAGGAAGAATTAAAGGTATACCTTTAATATTTGAATTGTCCTTAAAGTAATTTTTGTTATAAGCAATGCAATAATTTGATTTACATAAAACCTTAGTATCAATCTCTTGTAATTTGGAATTACTTATTGGTACATTTTTATCAATTATAATATCAACAGCATATTGAGTTAATTTCTTCGATAGTTCCTCAGTATTTCCATTTATTATTTTCATACTTATATTAGGAAATTGATTCATATAAGTACGCATTTTGGGTTTTAAAATTGCATTTTCTAAATCACTACATATTCCTATTGTAATCTTACAATTATCTAATTCTAGTGTTTGCTTATATTCTTTTTCAGCAAGCAATGTAGCATTATATATTTTTTCATATCTTTCAAAAAAGAATTTCCCAGCCTCTGTTAATTGTAGATCTTTGTTTTTAGGGCTAGGTATTACAAGTCTTGTTCCAAGTTCATCTTCCAATTGCTTTAAATGTCTTGAAACATAACTTACATTTACTTCTAGTTTTCTACTAGCCTCTGTCATATTACTAGATTGTGCTAATACTACAAATGTTCTAATATAATCTAAATTCATTTTTTGTGAATTCAATCCCATAGAACCACCCCTTTGATAGCCTCTATTATACATTAAAGAGGATAAAAGTCAACATTTTCTTTGCATTTTTATATAATTTTATGTACTTCATAACATATTTTTGCAAAGAAAAAGGTTATTTTAATTCTTTAACCTCTGATCTTCCACACAACCAATCTAGTGAAATATTATTTTTAAAACATATTTGATAGGCAAATGCCGTTAATATAAGTGTTTTTCCTGTTTCATAAGCAGATACTGTCGATGATGTTGTTTTTAATTCTTCTGCTAAATCACGTAATGTTAAATTATTTTCATCTCTTATTTCTCTAACTCTATTTCCAACATTCTTTTTATTTAGTACTTTTATCTTTTTAAGATTATTAGTATTATTATTTTCAGACAATCCTAAAACATAATCCATACTTGCGTCATAATAGTTACATAATTTATTTAAATGTTTTAATGGAATAATTTTACTACCATTTTCCCATATAGAATAAGTTTGTTGACTAACTCCAATTATTTCTGCAATTTCTTTTTGATACAAATCATTATATTCTCTCAAATCATATAGTTTCTTGTTATTCATAAACTTCACCATTATAATTTTCCCATTAAAAACAAAATAATTTGAACCGTACTAACAAATACGAGCAAAAACGTGATATAATTAGAATTGCAGTTTACAAATTCAAAAAGTATCTTTAATTAACGCTATTGAAAAAAGAAGTATTTATAGTATTATTTAATAGAACGGAGGTGTTATATCATTTTTGAATATAGGGTATAAAAAAAAGAATTATAGTAATTCTTAATTCAACTATTGAATTGATTACTTTTTGCGAACAATCACTTCAATATCGTGTTCTTTACAAATTTTTAGGAAAGTAGCAAGACTAACATTTATAGTTCCATATTCATAACCTTCAATAGTCTTTCTGCTACGGTGTATAGATTTTGCAAAATCGGCTTGAGTTAACTCTGTCCACTCACGAATGAATTTAATGATTTCTTTTGGCTTATAATCATTTGCTTTCATCTGCATTATCTACACCTCCATACTCTCCGTTTCTTTTTATACCTTATAATAATAGCCGAAAAAGTACTTTTATAGTTGAAAATTCCTATTACTAATAGGAACAGTATCTGCACGTTCATAAAAAATATACACGATTATAGGTATATTTAATGTCGATTTAAAAAGGAGAAGAAAAATGAATTATATTATTTTTTGCAGTATCGTAATAATAGTAGTAATTTTAGGAGTAATTATAAGTTATTGGAAAATAAAAAAACATATTCGTCATTTAGAACAACTTAAAAGAATTGCTGATGAAGATTTTTATACAATGGAATGCCAAAGTATAGCAGAAGAAAAAGCTGTAAGTAAAATTAAAGATAATATTGCATCCTCTATTTACGAATTAAATCGTATTCTAAAAGATACCACTTCCAAGATTAGTAAATATGAGTTACAAGAACAAATAAAAAGATTAGAAGAAGAATGTAACAATTTAGATGTAATAATAAGTCTTGAACCAGAAAATAATAATACAACAGTAGACATTGAAAAAGAAATTAAAGACTTAATTGATGAGTTACCTTTTAATGATAATAGAGTAAATATCAACGTTCAAAAAGGAATAGAAACAAAATTTATATTTGACAATAAAAAACTAATGTCTGCATTAAAAATTATTATTTTAAAATCTTTAGAAAATGGAGAAAATGATAAAATAACTATAAACATAAATTGTACTGAAAAAATAAACTCAAAGTCAAAAATAGTAATTTCAATAAATAACGTACATCTTACAGATAAAGATAGCGAGATTTCTAAAGATGATATATCCGCATTCTTTAATATGAAAACCATAGATCCAGATTATTGTGCTTATATTGAAAAAATTAACGATCCAGATTTATTTATAATAAGACAAAATATTTTATATTTATCGGGAAAGATATTTTTTTGTCACGAAAATAATGCCATAATAAATAAAAAAACTACTAATCTCAACATTGCACTATTTTTAGAAAGAGAAAAACAAAAAAGAAAGTATTTTAAAGCCTTAATTGTAGATGATAGTGAAGCAATAGCAAAAATGAATCAAGAAGTATTACAAAATATAAAAGTTGATTCTGATATTGTTTTAAGTGGTGCTGAATGTATAAAAGCAATTAACGAAAACTATGATGATTATGATATAATTTTTACTGATAATCAAATGCCAGAAATGAATGGTACAGAATTATTGAAAGAATTAAAAAAAGATGATAGTTTTAATTTACCTGTTGTTATTGTTACCAGCGATAATGGAATGAAACATTATTTTAAAGAACAATGTGGATTTAACGATTATGTTGTTAAACCATTAAATGAAAAGATTGCTAAAAAAATCATAAAGGAGCAACTAGAGTCTAATGACTAACTGTTGAATATAAATATGGTAATCCCACAAGAAATTAAAAATAAAATGTATGAAATTACTTCCAATTATAGTCCAGATAAAAAAGATATTGAAAAGCAAATAGTATCACTTTATAACACTATTATAAATGAAGTAAAAAATTTCAATGTTAAAGAAGATTATGATTGTATATATAAAAGATTTAGAAACAGCGTGGATCAAGATTATATTATAGTTTTTACTGATATTTTAGACTTTACTGCTAGATGTCTAATTCATCAAATATATCTTTCTATTGATAATGTAGATGAAATAAACATTGAATTTGATTGCATAAAAAAAGCACCTTCTGCTAAAAGAAAGTACTTTGAAGTAGCAAAAAATATTTCTAAAAAAACAATCAAAATGTATTTTTATAACCCTTATTTGGAAAAAAAGATAATTTCTTATGTAGATGATTTTTTGCCAGATAAATATACGAAATATAGTGAAATAGACCAAATTGTATGGTATTTTCTCGTATGTATTACAAGTTTTAATCAATCGCTAGTATAGGATTGATTTTTTTATTGGTGAAATGGGACTATCTTTCAAAAAACTTTTCAAAAGCCTTTGGAGCATTATCACTAAATTCCACTACTTTTTTCTCTGTTATATATTTAAAGTATCCACTCTGATAATTGCTATCTATTAACTTAATAGTATCTTTATCATAAAGATATACTTTAAAACTATATATATTAAGATTCTTTTTTAAATATTGTAAAACTTTATACTGATTGATGGTATTTACTTGATTTTTAGTAATATTATCTCTTGTTAATTCTTTCATATTTGCCCCTATCAATTTACTACTAAAGGTTTCATAACATAGTTGTTATTCTTATTATCGCTTGGTATATATTCAAATACATTTTCATTATTAGGTAGTTCTTTTTGTGCATTTTTATCTACATATAATATTCCCATTTTAGAATTTTCTTCATCAACTGGAAAGCATCTAACAATTTGCCTTCCATCTACATATTCAAATTTTATCATTTGATTTTCATAATAATAAATTGATTCATAAAATCCCACATTATAAAATTGTCTTAAACGAAGTAAATTTTCAGTAACATTTTCCATTGGCAGATATTCACTATATCTAATTTTCATTTTATTATTATCTTCATCTTTTGCATTTCTACTAACATCTAAATAGCCTTTTGAATATAAGTTACATAAATCTTCAAAAAACGAATTTCTAAAATTGATTTTTCTTACTTTTACATTATTTTCATCATAGGTTAATTCTATATTTTCAATCCAATTCATTAAATATTCTGCCTGTTCATTTCTTGATAATTTATTCCAACTACATACTTTTTCTTGATATTCTTTAGGAAATAGTAACTTATTTATATAATCTATATCACGCTTAATTAAAATATCCTCTGGAGTAAATTGTAATTCTTCACATATATCACATTCCTTTATTCTGCTCTCTAACTCTTGAATTGCCGTTTCTACTACTTCACGTTCTAAATCATACTCTTTCAAAGTGAATGTGCCATTTACATATGCCTTTCTTATTCTTTCAAATTTTTGATTTTGAACATATAATTCTTTTATTAGTTCCTCTTTTGGATTGTCTAACTTTGTTTTTATCATTGGCAACAATGTTTGGTTAACAATTTTATCATACTCATACAATTCATTTATGATATTGTTAATAGATTCTGTTAAATCACTTTCTTTAATTGTAATCCCACAATGATTGCAATAATAGTAATAATATGAAGTTCCATTTTTCTTTGTTGTTGCTTTTCCTCCTAAAATCTTTTCACATTTTGGACATCTTAATTTTTGTAGATAAAGATAAGTTAAGCATCTTTTAAAACTACGTGTATTTTTCTTTTTTTGTACTTGGCATTCTTCCCACATTTCTCTTTTTATAATCGCTGGTACTACATCACTATAGTAAGTCGCATAATCTTTACCTTTATTCTGTACATAATCACCCTTATATACTTCATTTTGTAATATTTTATAAATTGTTCCATCATACCAATTATCTTTTCCTAACACCTTTTCTTCATTAAATATATTTGCGATTGTTTGATAAGAAGAACCTGTATGGTAAAGTTCAAATATTCTAATTACAATATTTTTAGTTGATTGATCAATTTCTAATTTCTTCTTTTTTCTTTTATAACCTAAAGGTGTTTTGCTAGGTATGTGTCCATCCTTAATTGCACCTACGAGTCCTATTTTTGTTCTCTCACTTGTTCTTTCAATTTCATTTTGGCTAACCGTAGTTAAAAGTCTTGCGACCATCTTACCATTTGCATTTGTTGTATTTATATCATCATTAGCACAATCAAGATACGCATTATTTTCTTCCAAAAATTTCATTATATGCTCCATATCATAAACACTACGAGTTAATCTATCTAATTTTAGTACAACAATCGTATTACACTTTCCATCTTTTATATCCTGTAATAATTCTTCAAATGCTGGGCGGTGATTCCCAGTTTTAGCACTTATACCTGCATCTTTATATAATTTATAGATTTCATAACCTTTGTATTCACACATAGCCCTTAATCGTTTTTCCTGTTCTGGCAAACTAAAACCTTCTCTGGCTTGATCTTCTGTACTTACACGTATGTATAAGCCAGCAATCTTCTTTATATCATTATACATTATCTAACACCTCCACTTTTAAAGCCCCAAAAAACTTTTGCTTTTTCTTCTGTAGAAAATCTTAGATACATTTTAGTTCTTTTACTAATTCTTAAGTTTTTAAGAATATTATTTACGTTTTTTACTGAATAATCTAATGTTTCTAATTTACAATTATAATCATTTAATAAGTTCATAAAGTTCAACATCTTATCAAATGAACGATTTAATCTTTCCATATTGCAAGATAAAATCATATCAAATTGTTTCTGTTTTAATTCTCTTAACATCAATTCATATGCTGGTCTAAAACCATTGGCACTATAACCATTATCAATATATATATTACATAATTTGTAACCTTTTTCCTTACAATATATTTCTAATATTTTTCTTTGTGTATCTATCGCACATTGACTTTCACTAGCCACTCTACAATAAATTACTGTTCTTAATTTCTTATTCATATTATCAACCCTTTCTGTAAATTTTCCTTTCGCTCATTTATTATAGATATTTTTCTAATAAATGGAATGTATGAAAATCTACCCTAAATATGTTTAATATCTGTTAAAGAAGTTGATTTTTAAAATTACTTTTTTAGTGTTTTGATAAATGATTCTAAATCTTTCAATTCTATTTTTTTATTTAAACCTTCAACATATAATTCATTGGAATAATTAAATGCTAATAATGTAATACCTTCAATTTTAATTCTATGTGGTTCTACATAAGTTATATTAGTCAAATCTATTGTTCTTATATTACCATTTATAATTTCTGGAGTTGTATTACAAAAATTACAAACAAATTCAATTTTCTTTTTTAACTCTAAATCAATATGCAAAGGTTTAGTAGTTATGCTCATCATAGCAAATCATCCTCTCTTTAAACACTAAAAAAATCAACTTCTTTTTAGAAAGTTGATTTTATGCTTAAATTCCAACTCTTTTCAGGAGTTCGAATGTATTTCCTACTGGTGCCGACTGCCGGATTCGAAC
>JAAGKN010000796.1_pt1 | contig 60408 bp, 62 predicted proteins | sample 6206371 | NCBI WGS metagenome assembly JAAGKN01 (sample SAMN11533720, study PRJNA540317) | gut metagenome | isolation source: fecal pellets from male and female animal of same cohort | host: Peromyscus leucopus | place: USA:CA | collected 2017 | reverse complement strand
GGGTTTGTTACGGTGCTTATGGGATGTATCCTTAATCATATATTTTTCTTGTTGAAGAGCAAATTCCTTGCAAAAATCGTCTGCCATACAAAAAATCTCTGTAACTTTAGCCTCTGAGAACATAGTGGTAATCGTTTAAATGTTATAATTGGGCACTATAAATTTAATACTTTTATCGCTATGTTCCTAATATTCAAACGAATAATTTTAATACTTATATCGAACTGACGTTACTTATTATATTATGTGTAGATTATTTGTGCATGGAAAAAGAGGCGCGGTTGCGTTCTCCATTCTTCTTCTGTTCATTCCATAATTCTTCTGTATATTCCTCTTCAGGCACATAGTCAAGATTTCCGTCATTGTCCATGACCCAACAGCCGTAACACCCAAAGGTGTACTTGTCCCACTCTCGCTTGGTGTTCTCCTTCCACTTCTGACTGTCACCTTGGTTGATTCGGATGCCTGTCTTGTCATTGAGGTCAATGCCTACCGTCACCTGTTCATCCTCCATGATGAGCGTGAGCGGCTCACCCTTCTGCATAACTGTCAGTTCTGCCGAACTCAGTTTCAGCTCGTCCTTCAGCACTTCCAAATTGCGCCCGATGACAGGTGTTGGCACGGACATCACCTGATTGGTCTCCGTGTCAATCTGCACGAAAGCCTTGCTGCTCCTACCTTCCGCATCTTTCACATCGGCAAGAAAAGCCTTTCCTGCCAGCAAGTCCTCCTGCTGTTCCTGTGTGAAAGCCTCTAACGGCGACTTCTCCAATTGCGGATAGAACACCACATCCACCTTGCCGTCCTCCATACGGACCAACGCAAATCGGGTGCGGCTTTTCAGCGTCTCGCCCTCATCGTTAGTCACCTGAATGGGTAGCAGCGGTGAACTCGTCCCTGACCAATATCTTCCAATGCCCACAAAGGCAGGTCTTCAATCTTCTCTTGTGTGAGACCAAAACGAGCCAGTGTCTGATATGGCACCTCACTCTCTTCAAATCGTACTTGCTTCATACTATATAATTGAATTTGAAATTAAACTCATGCAAAGTTACTCCTACTATTATATACAATCACTCTATGGCTTCTCACATCTTCAATCTTTTGACGATTATTATTATTTGAGTTTGATTTCTGTTCAAAAATCAAACTCGATTGCTATATTATGTTACAATTATTGTCTCCTCCCTTTTTTCTTTGTACCAGTCAAAGAATTGCTTGTTACTTTTGCACCATGAAACGATTTTTACTCATCACAATAGCAGCAATATTCTGTTCATCAGCTACAGTATTCGCCCAGTTCAACACCGTCACACAGACCAAGGTACACCGCAAGGCTGTGCCAAAAACGACGCAGTCCACAACACCCGAGCAACAGCCCCCGTTCTCGATGCATCAGCGGCGAGACTCTCTTGCTTTTACCCAAATACAAACCCAAACGGAGCAGACCGACTGCCTCCCGGCACTTGTCAGTCCACTCCGTCATATCTCTGTCACCAGTCCTTTCGGCTATCGCAGAGACCCATTCACAAAAAGAAAAGCCCTACATAACGGTCTTGATTTGAAAGCAAATTACGAACCAGCATACGCTATGATGTACGGCGAGGTCATCAAGGTAGGCAAGGACAAACGTTCAGGCCTCTATGTCACCCTCCGCCACGGCGACTTCACCGTCAGCTATTGCCACCTCTCCAAAGCCCTCGTCACCGAAGGCTATCATATCCGTCCCGGCACCATCATCGCCTTGACTGGCAACAGTGGTCGCAGTACCGGTCCCCATCTGCATTTGACACTAAAAAAGGATGGCAAGAACGTCAATCCTGCCATCCTGCTCAATCTTGTCAAGCAAACATCTATGGGCAATATGTTTGCCGAGAACACTGCCAATCCTGAAACCTAACCAATCCTTTGACCTTTACCATTCAGTATCACACCATCTTCGTCATTGTCCTTGCAAAGGTACATGTTATAACCTATTGCCTGGATGCTACAGTATGAAGGAGGTGTGATGACCTTGCCATCTGCTGTCATCAGTCCATACCATCCGCTTTCTGCCTCATAACGCCGGCATTTTGCCATCTTCTCCACTGGCAACGGCTCAATGTTTTCCGTCTCACTGGTGAGTGTACCTTCCTCATTGTAATTCTTAGAGGTAGAGTAGCGCAACTCATCAGACTCGTAGGTCATATAACTTACATCATTGATGTAGAAATCATTGATAATCTCACCGCTATGGTCGTAACGTTGAATGATGTGGTTGCTGAGAGTAACACTGATATATTCGCTGCTTACCCAAATTTGGCCTTTCGTGAACGGAATGACCGTGTTCAGCGTGCTGTCCAATACGCTCTTGCCCTCTCCGTTATCGACAACCCAGAAGTTCCCGGAGGATTCGATGGAGAAATATTCTGGATGCAATACCCACTTGCCTTGTTTGTCCAACAGCCCGAAACGGTCACGGCGTTCATTGTGGACAATGCAGCGGTTTTTGTGGAATACATAGCCTTCTGCTCCGGGGATATAAGGAATCTGTGGGTCTATCACCACCTTGCCCGATGCGTCGATGAACTTGATCCAGCCTCCATCATCCACCGATGCCAGTCCGTTGGAGAAAATCCACGCATGGCTGTACTTCGGCTCAATGACGGGTTTGCCTGTGAACATATTGAAATAGCCGCGTTTCTTGCCGTCACTGTAGCATATCAGTGAGTCCATACCCAGTGGCTTGGCTATCCACCTGACACCCGTAATGGTCTTCTTCCCGTCAGAGGTTTTCAGAAAGCCATCCTCGTCGTAGTAGGTGTAATAGGTGACATTGCGGGAGATGTACTGCGTATCGTAATACGAGTCATCAAAGTGCTTGTTTACCTCCAACCGATAGCATGCAGTACGGCAGAAATCCCAACCTGCGGCTATGGCCAGCAACAGCATCAGAAACGCAAAGCAACTGCCCACCGTTCGACGGAGAATCTTGCCATACTTGGAGTCTTCCCTCATGCCCAATATCACTGTAAACCAATTGGCAATGCCAGCGAGGAGGGCGGTCAACCCATGCCAGAACAGAATGAAAGCCCTTTTCATTGATGTTATCTTCGTTCTCATTTTCCTTCCTCCTCATCAAAAGCTTCGTCTGCCATACTGGTATATAGGTTGTGCCGCTCCTCTGCCGACATGGGTGCTGCGCATCCGTCTGCCTCCTGCATCTTCATGCACGAGAGACGTGAGAAGAAGTTCATGCGGGTGCTGGTGTCCTTACCCATCGAGGTACGTGTACCCTGGTCGTTATATGCAAAGTTACGCGAGTTGCGGATAGACAGCTTCATTGCCACCTCTACGGAATCCTGGTTGGCACCCATATAGGTGAATGTCCATCCCTCGCCACGCAGACGCTCCACAAGTTCCTTGATGGTCTTGCCGTTGTACTCGTGCGAGGCATTCTCCATGCCGTCGGTGATGATGGTAACGACTACCACACTGTCCTCAATCTCCTTGACATGCTTGCGCATAGCGGTGAGCGTAATGCCCATGGCATCATACAGCGGTGTGGTGCAGCATGGCTGGAAATCCTCCATCTTCAGCGGATGAGCATCTGCCACGGGTGTTTTGTCAAACACGTGCTTCGTCTCACAGCTACAGAATGTGACCAATGTCACAAAATGGTCTTGTGTCTCGGCAAACTTTTCCTGCGCCTTCTTGATTCCTGCCAAGGTCTCGTTGAAACCCTCAACGGCAGCCTGACGAATACACTCCATCGAACCGCTGCGGTCGAGGATAATCACATTGAAGACCTGCGTCTTCTTCATCTCTTGCTTGTCCTTTACTTTTTCCATCATTTCAAACATTTATGTGGTTATACTATACGTGTCTATTATTTAGATCTCAGCAAACTCGGCTTTTGCCTTGTGATATGCGGAACGCACCATGCCAAGGATGTTCAGAACATGCTCCACGTTGTTTTTTAGGCTCTCCATGTCGGTGTAGAAGAACTCGCAACTGGCTGTTACGCTTTTCAATGTCTGGTCAATATACACCTTGGCAAGCTTTACTTCACGGCTCACCTTATTGCAGACAGCCAGTGTGAGGGTCTCTTCTCCTTCGTTCACCTCAGAGAACTGGGGAAGAATCGCCGAAATGTACTGATCTTCCTCCTGACCCGTCAAAAAGAAGATGCTTTTCATCTGGAAGCGGACGCAGATGTCGCCGTCATCATCCACATGGGGCTTGTAGCCGAGGCTCTCGATAGCCTCCAATATCATTTCTTTCTTTGTCATACTCTTTACCTCCTGTTTATTAGTTGTCACCATCATCAGATATTTCCTCTACCACGATTTCCTCTGCTTCGTCTGTAGTGTCATCATCAGAGGAATCGCTTGTCATCGTTTCCTCAATCTCAGCCATTGCCTTACGTGCAAAGGCAAGTCCAGCCTCCAAGTGAAGTATCATGCGTGAGATTACGGTCATCAGGTCTTCCTCGCCAAACAGTTCACGCTCGTAGAACAACCAGACGCTGTTTCCAAGCATATACGTCTTGACATACTTCAACGTGGAGTTGATCTTCTCCAACAAGGCGCATATCTGCAACATCCTGTCTTCCTCCACTTCAACGATGCCGGGAAGTGCAATATTGAGAAACTCCTCATCGTTCTCATTGTACATGTACAGCAGGTTCAGTCCCTCGTAGTTGAAACAGTAACCCATGCCTTCCTCTTCTTCCAACTTGAAACCCAAGTCTCTGAATGCTTCCAAAATTTTTTCTTTCATATCTTTCTAATTTTGATTATTATTCATCTAAAACCTATAGTGGCGTGGCGACAACCCTCATCCTTTGGAGAGAACTCACTCCGCACTCGCTCGTATTCCCGCAAGTCTCTGCCACTGACAGAAGGACGCTTCTTGGAAATGACTTCTTCGAGCAACGTCTGGCTGATAGGCTGGTACTCGTCCGTCTTTTCTTTGATAGTGGCATTGAACATCTTTCTTGCCGCTGACCTCACTATATAACTGATGTCGCTACAGTTGTAACCCTCAGTCAGTTCTGCCAGTCTGTTGATGTCAATCCCCTCGTCCGATGGAAGTTTGGAGAGTGCCAACGAGAACAGGCTCTTGCGGGCTTCCTTGTCAGGCATGTCAATATATACCATCTCGTCGATACGTCCTGTCCGTAGCACAGCCTTGTCGATGCGTTCGGGATGGTTGGTGGCAGCAAGGACATAGACACCACGCTCAGAGGCATTGTTGAGCATACAAAGAAACTCGTTAACCTCACTGTCATAGTGTTGGTTTGCCTCGTCACCAGAGCGTTTGGGTACCATTGCATCAAACTCGTCGAAAAACAGCAGTGTGGGCGCTTTCTTTTCTGCGTCTTTGAATACTTCGCCTATCTTCTGTTGTGTTCCGTGTACCCATGTACAGGCGAGGTCATCTGGCACGATCTTCATGAAGTTGATGCCTATCTCCTCGGCCATCTTCTCGGCGAAGAACGTCTTGCCGCAACCAGCAGGACCATAAAAGAGCATGGAGGGAGGTTTGATGCCATATACCTCGGCACACTTGCGGTTCTTCAGTACATTGATAAATCCCTCGGTCACAAACTCCTTCAGCTCATTCATACCCGCAATGTCTCCAAATCCATGACCATTGGTTTTCTTCTCTGCAACTAGCTTGTGCTCAGCCTCTTTTGAAGGGGCTTTCTTCTGTTCTGTCACCGGCAGTCCTCCGCAGATACGGCGCAACCAGTCTTTCTCAGCTTCTGACGTATTGCCTTCTGCTTCGTCTCTCACGACTCGGGATAATCCAAGCAAGACTTGGCATCTCCTCTCGCTGTTCGTTCCGTTCATCATCGTAACCTCCACTGTTTTGTTTTACTTCTATGATAAGAGAGTGGCATTTGTAACCGTTCTCTATCATATATCACTACTTTCTACCGAAAAAAATATCCCTTCGGCTAATTGATACAAAGCCAAAGGGATATTATCAGTGCTGTTATGCAATCTTCAATCTTCAGGCTTTGGTGGCTGTAGTTTCCACTGCTCAACCAATCGTTTACAACCGTTTTCAATGTGTTTTGCCACATTACGATATACAGTTGCAGTCTGATAATGCGGGTCTTCCACATTACCGTCTTCATCGAATGCCATCTTATTGAACAGAACGATTCGGTTCCAATTACTATAGTCCAATACTCGTGTTATAGCATCACGGTGACGCTCGTCAAACACAATGATCGCATCAGCTGCCATCAGTTTTTCACGTGTCATAACCGTGGTTGTGCCGTTTAGTTCGTAGCCCAATTCCTTCGCCACGTCCACCATGGCAGCATCACGAGGATTCTCGCCCCAGTCCAATGTGCCAAGTGAGAATACTTTGATGTCGCATATTCCGGCATCTGCCAAGAGTTTCTTCGTCACACATTCTGCGAATGGTGACCGACAGGCATTGCCTGTGCATACAAAGCAAATCTTATAGTTCATGTTCATTCGAAATTACGGTTTACATCAAACAAATGCTTTTTACGTCTGAGAAACTCTGCCTCATAGTCAGCTGGCAGCCCCAGCATGGCAAGCTCATCGGGAGTGATTGCCTTGATAATGCTGTTGAGTCTTGCGGCAATGTCATCACAGCGGAACTCTTTTTTCTCCATATTGCGGTGTCCCTTCATCTCCGGCACCTCTTCAAACGGCACGGAGGGGTGCATTACATAGTAAAGCGCAATGGCAATGTCTGTGCGGTGTCTGCCCATAGCACAGGCAATATAGAAGCCGCCCTTGTCCATCAACTCGAACAGCAGCGGAAGTGAAGCAATAATCTGATGTACGTCCGTGTTCCTGCCGTCAATAGGCAGATTGTGGTATTCCAAGCCAGCCTCTGCCACATTGCGGTTGTAACGGTCGGTATGGTCAGCCGTTCTGAGGTCGATAATGACCTTTACACCGGCATCACGCACCTTTGCCAACAACCAGTTGCTGCCACGTCCTGACATAGTCCTGCCTCTCACTCCTTTGTCATAGACAGGGGCAAGGTCAACAATGGGGTATCGCTTCAATGTCTCATACAGAGCATTAGGCTTGTTAGCAAATGAAAGGCTGTTCTCCTTTGGCTTGTTCTCTTGGACAACCTTGTTTTGAGCATTCTTTCCCACATGCCACCCATCGCACCACGCACACTTATAGACCGAGAAATGCACGCCATGCTTTTCGCTCATTGCCTTGGCAGCCTTTAAGGCAACAGCTTTCGTAGGGTAAGGCATATTCGCTTTGCCGCTTCCTCGTGCTATATGGCTGTATCGGCTGAAAATGCCGAAGGCGTTGTGCGTCACGAATATGTTCCTCCAAGCACCTTTGCGAGTCAACTGGTCATATATGGCTAAAAGCAGATTCTTGATCTTCATCTCATCAATCCTCATATATAGTAGAAATTCTTGTAATTGAATGTGGTCAAGGGGGAGTGAACATCATCCATTGCCAGCATTCGTTTCGGTATCTCACTCAGGGGAATTCTTTCATCAAGCAATGTCCTCAGCCTATGGGCCAATTTCACATTCTCACGGTCAAGTTCCTCCTGTGTCGTCTCTACCTGATATAATAGAGCCTCATTTAACTCTGAAACTATCATCCCCGTAAACAAACCATGCAAGCCTTCTGTACGGGCAAATAGGTCAGAATTGCACCACACAGCTACGATGTTTCCACCATGCTTACGTAGATGATAAGCGTGAGCATGACTAACAATGACCTTATCAAACTCATCCTTGCTGTCATCTTTGCGGAAGAAAAGACCTTTGTCTGAGCCATGTCCCAGTAACATGATACGCTCCTGTGTAGAGACATGATGCAACAGACGCCCCATCTCCTTGGTTGTGCGGTAGTCTGCAACAACTTGCGCTTCCAGCCCGCCATATAGGGCTGAAAGCATCGCCGTGGTTTTGTCTTTTGGATGTATCACTAACATGTTTTTCTCCTTAATATTTCTCCTGTAAAAGCCATTATAGCTTCCAGTGCTTGGATTCCATATATTTCTTACATTTGTCGCAGAATACGTTTGTTTTGCGGAAAGGATTACCACCTTTGGCATTCTGCATCATACATTTTATATCAGGACAATGCCGCAAGCCTTGGGCATGACCTAATTCGTGGAGCATTACGCTAAACAACTGCCCGTTGCCATGAGGACGATAGGACGAGAATACCGCCACACCTGTCCCTATACCGCTGGCAAGTCCCATAATTCCACTATGGGCACGACCTCTGAAATTATCAAGTCCGATATCCGCCTGCGTAAGTCCAACGACAATAGTTGAATCAGACTTATAATGACATAGCACCTTGTTCAAAACATCAGCCCTATATCGTCTGTGGTCATTTCTTTTACTCGTCAGAGCAGAATCGGGCAACTGGATATTGCCTGCCATCATGCATTTTGGGTAATGGACTCTTAGAGAATCCATCATGGCAAGCTGTAAATCTTCATTGACTGCTCCCAACGTATATACACAGACAACCGGCACAACAACCGTTTTCTGTTCTGTTGTTAATGAGGATGCAGAGTTGCTCTTCTTGCAGCTTCCCATTAGCAGGAATAGCGCACACAGAAATATGGTTTCAAATATTCTGTTGTTCATTTTGCGACACATCTATAAATCAGCGGGACAAGAACGTCCTCTATTACCTTATCATCCATACGGTGCTCGCCGCTGAAATGGATTACTTGATTATAATATTGCAGGAACACTGGTTCGCCATTCACCTGCTGGTCGTTGTCGGCAAACATTCCCCATACCTGCTTGCGGTCTTCGTCGGAAGTCCCATCAAACTGGTGCTCCTCCATCTCCGCATGATGACGGATGATTTCCGAAGTAATCTCGAAATGGGTAGTACCGTCCTTTCTCGGCTTGAAGTATTCGTGTGTACCAACCGTAAGCATCTTACTCTTCTTCGACATCTCGAAAGCGGGATTCACACAGATGCGGTTATATCCACGCATCTGCTGTGCATACATGCCTCCCATGCTGGTGCCTACGACGACATCCGGCACTTCGTTCATACACAGCCCTCGCAAAAAGGGCAGAGCCTCTGCAGGGTCAACGGGTATGTCGGGAGCAACGACATCAAAGTCCGGCAACAGCTCTCGCAGAGTTTTTACCGTTCCGCTGGCAGCCGACGAGCCGAAACCGTGAAGGTAAATGAGTTTCTTCCGTCGGATAGACTTCTTCTCCAGTTCTTTTGTTTTATCCCGAAGGTCATAGCTGTCACGCAAGTCCATCAAGATGCCGCAGAATTCAGCAGACGTAAGTATCGTCTTATACGGATTCTGTTCACCGCTTGTGTGAACGAGTGTGATACCACGAGTCTGCATCAGTGCGACACGGAACCGTTCGCTTTGCTTAAACATTGCCTGATAGGCACGGCGAATGAGTTGCTGATACTCTTCGCTTTGGCGATCTATCGCCTGCCCCTTCCACCACACAATCTGGTCAGTCTGCCACGATGTGACGCTCATCTTCCGCGCATTACCGCCCTTCATGCTGCATATCTGCCGCTGTTTGTCAAATTCCTTTCTCTTCAGAGATTGCAGGAAACCCTCCATACTGCCGCATACCATTCCATCGAAACGGAAACCGTTGCTACACATGTTGCTGAGCACATTGGAGGGGTACAAACCATTGGAACGTATATCCAGCGTGTTTGTTTCCGGATTATACAGATCCTTCAATTCGTGCCCATTCCGTGTGGTAGCCATATATTTTTCTTCCATTTTTCAATTCTTTTTTCTTATTTATGTAATATGGGATTAGGTAGTAACCTTACATCTGTCACATATAGTCCAATGTCTTCTTATCTGATGAGCCGCCATAAAATGCATCCAACACTTCTTGGAATATGTCATCTGGTGAGACAGCATCGAATAGTGTCATACAAGAGCGAACCTTTACGGCATCAATATCGCCAAGTATATCTATAGCTGACTCTCCACGGTGTTGCAGAAGTGCCATAGTTATCTCCCTCAGCCTTGCGCCCAGTATGGGATGTTCATAGTAAGCCTTCGCCTCGTCATATCCACTGAGTCCATAATACTTGGCATTGGCACTACGTCCCAATACAGCCAACTGTGGAAAAATGAACCATATCCAGTGAGTACGTTTGCGTCCGTCTGTAATTTCCCGCAAGGCATTCTCGTAGTTGTATTTATGCGCAGTCAAAAATCGTTCAAGATAGTAATTACGCTTGCCCTCTGGTGAAATATTATCCACAAACTCCATCGAAAGGATGATATTTTCCACATCAATGGAATCTGCAAAGAGTGGAGCAATCTCCTCATCGCGAAATCCTGCTATACCGCAACCTATTCGTGTGACCAAAAAAGTGAGTCGGTTGTGCTCCTTGGCAAAACGGATGAACGCATCTACGTAGGGTTTGATGGTATCAACACCACCTTGCATGGTAGGGATGGCGTATGTCTGACCATGAAGACCAATGCCTTCGCCCCATACGGCACCAAACCGTTCGTAAGCAAACCGTGCTGCACCGCCACCATGTGCGCCAGCCAGATTGCTGCCGAACACGAATATCTCATTCTCTTTCAATTCCGAAATCCTTTCGGGTGTATATCTTCTGTTGTACATAAGCTTCTTGTTTAATCCTACTGGCTTCATTTCACAGTATCTATCATACCACTGACGCTTTTCTGGTGTATCAATGGGGTCATATTCACTGATGATGCAGCTTGTATAGAGGTCATCGGCAAGGGTAAGGATAATGTCGGAGAGTTCAAGAGTCTGCTCCAATTCCTTGCCTTGCGGACAGAACAGCCGCTTACGCTTCATAGCCTCATAACCATATATAGCCCCCATGATGTTACCACACACTGCGCCTGTAGAGTCGCTGTCACCATCATGGTTGACGGCTGCGATGATGGCTTCCTCCATGTTGTCCACATGACGTACGGCGCAGTAGAGAGCAATAGCCCAAGTCTCTTCGCCAGTCCATCCCTCACCGAGCAAGCGGATATTCTCTGCATCGCTCTTGTCGTTGGCGGCAAGCGTCACTGCCATACGAGTAAGGTTGGCAAGGTAACGCTTGTCTTCCTCGTATTCGCCTTTATAGATATTGCAGAGGGCATCAATGGTTTCAAGGGCAATATCAGCCATACTTGCCTTGATCTCGTTCTCTTCCATCCTTATCACGTCATAAACAAGGTGTGTCAGCATAGCAGAAGGTAGGAAAGCCAAAGGATGCTTGTGGGTAACGGCAGCCACTTCTCCTCCAGCTTCGTCCATTTGCTGAACATTGTAGAACGACCCGCCACGACTCCAATAACCTGCCATGAGCAGTGCCATAGGAGCCACTCGCATGATGCCACCGCAACCCTTGCTTTTGTTCTGCACCTTATTTCCTTGAAACAAACTCTCACATGCCGACAGGCAGGTGTTTCCAGGAGCACGGCGGTGAGCCAGTTCAGGAAGGTCACGAAGCCATGTGTAGTGGGAATCATCGGTCAGTATCTTTTTTTTCTTACCTGTTTGGGTATAGTACCAGTCAAGGTAAGCTCCATCCACATATTTCTCTGGTTGCCCACCGATGCCCCGCATATATCCACGTGTCACTCCCATCAGCATACCACATGCTGTGAAGAGCGTCATCTGTGTGTCATCGCTGACCAAAGCCATGCCGTCTGAAGATAAGTCGAACTCCGTGATACCCTTGTTGCCATATTTCGCAAGGATGCTCTTACGGCTCATGAACTCTACTGTATAACCCAAAGCATCGCCTGCCGCACCTGCCATCATCGAGCCACGAATGCGGTCTTTTGTCCTCAACTTCAGCGGCTCCTCTCTTTGTTTGCAACTCTCCACGAACTGACGCACGAAATCAATCTGCTCCTGCGTCTCAGGAGACTTACGGTGTGATGCTTTGGGCATTTTCGAGAAGTGGTTCCGCATAGCGGTAAGTGCCTTTTCCAATGTAGGTTCTTCCATTTGTCGCGCTTCATAGCACGCCACTATAGTACCAGTACGCCCTACGCCTCCCCAACAATGTATGTACGTATATCCGTCCTGCTGCATCAAGTATTCCATCTTATCAATGAGTTGAAGTACAGCCTCTACCGACTTAGGCACATTGACATCCTGGATAGGGAATCGCAGATAGGTGGTGTCGTTGGCCAACAGTTGGCGATAAGGCCGTAGTTCACCCTCTTCGGTGAGGTCAACAAAATGACGCATGCCAAAGTGATGCATCCTCTTCAGCTTTGCTTCTGCCAATTCCCCATACTTGTCTCCAGGATATTCACCTGCAAACAAATTTCCGCCCACATAATAGGACTGATGCAATGGGCGGCTGACAAAAGCCTCAAAACGGTCGTTGATGTCGAGCAGGTCTGACGGAAGCTGCTCACGGCATTGGTTGACAAGGTCTGTAGTAAACCCTCCACCAATCACACCGAAACGTTCTGCGCTGGCTATTGAGGCAGTCATAGCTCCAATGGTGTCAGAATCGCCACCCATAGAAATGGCAACCCGCAATGCTTTCTCGGCAGGATAACCACTTCTTTCAAGGTAAGCCTTGATTGCAATAGGAACACTACCTTGGCAGGTAACGTCAAACCCGTATGCATCGCGGATATCATCAAGATTGAAGTCAAGATCATAACCTATCTTTTCTGTGATAAAACGCCATATCTCATCCTCTTCACCCAGAGATATATTTTTGTGAAGAAACACACAGCCCGCAATAGCCTGCGCTCCCTTTATTCCCTCAGGATGATTATGGGAGACGAAAGCCGTAATGCGTGCCAACTCTAATGCTTCTTCAAGCGAATTGGCATACAAGCCAACAGGACTTACCCTCATGGCAGAACCATTGCCAAAACTGTTGTAGGGCTGCGGATGGTCACTTACTAGCCACTGCGAAAACATTTTGCCGTAGCCGGCATTAGGGTATTTCCTTCCCAAACGCTGCATACATGCCACCAATGTCTCAGGTTGATGCTCCGGGTCGGTCATCAGCCATTCAGCCACGGCAAGTGTCATCACAGTGTTGTCCGTGAACCTGCTTCCCTTGGGTACCAGTTCAAAATCCTCTGTCTTTATGTTGTGCCACTCGCGGGTGCTGCCCACAATGTCGCCTATGATTGCTCCTAACATAGTATTGTATTTTTAAAATTAACATCGTTGATTTTAGGCTGCACTCGGCATAGCATTCAAGTTTGATGCTCTGCTCTCGCTTGCACTAAAATTCCAATCTAAATCCCTTTTGCTTCAGCTCCTCATATTTCGCCTTGTTGAAGCGGAAGAGAAAGGCTTCTTTCTTCTGCGACGGATTAACCGTCTCATCCATTTGTTCCAGCATTTCCAGCCGCTTCATCTTGTTGTAGAAGTTACGGCGGTCGAATCGCACATCCAGTATGGCCTCATAGAGGTTCTGCAATTCCTTGATGGTAAACTCTTCGGGTAACAGTTCAAAGCCGATGGGTTCAAAGTGTATCTGCTGACGTAATGCCTGTTCAGCTTTTCGGAGTATCTGGTCGTGGTCGAAAGCCAACTGTGGCACCTCGTCCAAGGCAAACCACCTTGCATCAGCAGCATCATCGCCACCCTTTACCTCCTGCATTCTCACCAATGCGTAGTAGGCAATGGTGATGACACGCTCACGAGGATCACGCTGTGGAGCAGTGAAGGTATGGAACTGGCGGATGTATGCACCTTCCAAACCCGTCTCTTCCTGCAACTCACGCAGCGCACCCTCTTCGGCACTCTCGTCCATCTTCATGAATCCACCAGGGAAAGCCCATCGCCATTTGTAAGGTTCGATACCTCGCTGAACTAAAAGCACTCTCAACTTTGTACCATCAAATCCGAAGATGACACAGTCGGTCGTTACACTCGGATGAGGGTACTTATAGCAGTATTTCAACTCTTCGTCTGTCTTGTTTATCTTATCCATACATTTATTGCGTTAAATTTACGCCACAAAGTTAATGTGTTTATTGTTGAATAACAAAACTTTTTGCGTAAAATTTACACAAGAAGGACGTTTTTATATTGAAACCACCACTATTCACTGTCTTTTCAGCATCTTTTCCCTTATTTCACATGCCTATATCGATTATTGCATCAGCATTTTCTTGAGACGGGTCATAACTTTCCCATTCCTCCTCGGTCATCAAATCAATTTCGCTTGGGATGTTTCTGACATCAAACCAAGATATTTGGTCTTGACCGCAGAGGATGTATATTTCTCCGTCATCATATTGCCTTGCGCCATATACAGACCCTCTTACGATACACTCAGTTACCAACAGGTTGTCCCTGACCGCTGAAATCCGTGCAGAGTCATCTGCTAATTGCAGCCAATAGTAAGCCGTATTGTTTATCGTGGCTATACTGTCACCCCATTCAGAAGTATTCTCTTCCTGCTGGTGGCCGCTCCCACAACCTATTAAGGTAATGAAAGCAATGAAAAGTATTATCAGTTTCTTCATCTTGCTTTGAATTAACTCATTGTTTCAATAGTGTTTCTATTCTCTTTGCCAACTCTTCCAACTCCTCATGTTGTGGTGTACTTTGTCTTGCGGTCTTCAGGTCAATATTGTATAATACCGTGCTGTCACGCTTCACGTCATAGGAGTAATGGAGTACATGAAAGGTGTCACCATAGCGCACAACTGAGTTGGTTGCAAACTCCCCGGAACGAAGCGTCACCGAGTCTTCAGAGATATACGGTCGGTCTGAGTAATCATAGTATGAGTTTATTCCGTTTCTCGTCATCTTGATGTGAGAAATAGGAATCTCCGCTTTGAAATTATTAGTAACACGTACTTCCAACCTGTCTCTGTAACCATAAGCATTCCTATCACAATACTTATCAAGTATTTGACAGATACTGTCCTGTATATTCGGATCGCTGACATTTGATGTCATCATTTTGTTCTGATATACATTATACAAAGTATAGCATCCGTTGTTTCTTAGCTCATAGATTCCCAATGGACGATTGCGTGAATTATGAACAATGTTGTCATATATAGGCTCGATAAGTAAGCCGTATCTGTCCCGCAAGCCGACCTTGTCCGTATTAGTGTCCTTGATATAGAAAACACCTCTCAATGGCTCCAACGTATATAATCCTCGGCGACCATATTCAATACAGACGTATTGGTTATAGCCAATTGCTACTGTTGGGAGAACTATTCCGAGATAAACGGTAGCCAATATGCTTATTCCTGCCAATCCTTGCTTGCCGAAAGTCCGCCAACAAACGTAAGCAACCATAGTTATACTAGTAGCAAGCATCCATATACGCCACATCCCGGCATAACGTTGGGCGTAGAAGAAAAGCACCATGGCTGCCACCATCACCCAAAGTTTGCCAACCATAGGATTCTTCTCAGATGTACCTTTACAAGATGTCACGTCTCTATTTATCAGATATAAACTAAGAGTTGGCAGGATGATGCAGGCAAAACGGCACATCCTCATATCCATGGCAAGCCCTGCATATAACGCACAGACGGCAATCAGCATCAGCTGGCAATATTTTTTAGTCCCTTTATCTTTCCAAAGAATTGCTCCCAAGGCATCCTTCCAAGTTAAGGTGGAGGCATTCATTGTTTTCCTGCAAAGTCCAACAATATATACCGCCAACGGACCCAAGAACAGCCATGCCAACAATGTGCATTTAATAATGGTATGGGTCAAGTGGTCATTGTTTATGCCCATAACGACAAACGGCAAATCAGCAAAATCACCCGTTGTCCTCATGACTGGTCCCTCAATAGACAGCAAAGCGAATAAAGCCGAGAAAACTGTCAATGATATCCAACTTCGTTTCTCTCCGCGGTAAAGGGAAAAGGAGAGAATGATTCTCATCACGACTGTGACAACCATAAGGGAATGAGCTGGTAAAGACCACCAACTACAGTTCGCCAATGCAATTAACAACCATAAGGAACAGATGGCCAAATCAAGCCAAAATATCTTTTGTCTCATATTATTTATCAGATTTACTTTTTGTTTAACCACTCTATCAGTTCGTTCACCCTGTCTGACACCATTGCTGGCGATGCCGGCAACTTATGCTTTCTCTGTACAAACATGCTGACAGCATACTTCGGCTTGTCGGCAGGGAAACAGCCTACAAACGTGAATGTCTGCTCCGTTCCGTCATCAGCCACATTATATACTCCTGCCAGTTCCACATCCTTGGGCGCACGCTTATGTTGTATGCCACCTTCCTTGAACATCCCAATGGCAATTGCACGGATATTGCCGCGTCTTTGCTCAGAGACATTCACGGAATCCCAATGGAAGATATTGTTGAATACCGTAGCCAGTTCCAACGCATTGGTGTTCTTTGTCTGGTCAGTGGAATACCTCCAATACTCCATACCGTCAGGCAGGGTCATCATGGCATGATACATCCCAATCCTCGACTTGTTGAGCAGAGCCTGTCTGTATGTCAACATTCCGTAACCACCTCTGCGCCAATTATGGTCTCTTATCCGCACGCTATCGTTCAATACAAGAATTCCTTGCCCTGTATCGACGCTGTCCTCCAAAGATGTTTTTGACTGGGCGAGGCAATCCGCTGCCACAAATGGCATATATGTTTCCGAACTGCACAATCTTTTGAGAAGAGGTGCATACACGATGGCACCCTCTACATTCTTCAATGCTCCCCATGCCAACACATCAGATGTCCTTGCGTCAATGACCGCCACCTGTCCTTGGATTCCATCAATAGCCATCATGCATTCACTCAGCACGTCATAACAGTGCGCAGAAATCAATGAGTCTATGGCAGGGAAGTCCTCCTTTTTACCCACGAGTCTTGGATTGTCGGCAAAAGCTTCCATTTTCGTGTTGTCATTCATGTTGATGCCGATTTTACCGCATTGCAATTCTTTCTCGTAGTAGAAATAGCAGAAGCACATACTGTCTTCTGGTTGAAAATAGTGGGAATACTCGATATATTCCATATCCACAGCAGTGACACTGTCGTTCTTCTCACGGTCATAGATACCGTATTTCCCGTTCTTGGAGACGATGACATAACGAGCCTGGATGCAACTGTCAATCCTCGCCCTGTCCTCTTCAGTGTTATAATCCGATTTAAACTCTTCGGCAAGTGCCACGGAATCCACTTCGATGGAATCAACCCAGACCGAATCCGTCACCTCCTGTGCATAGACATCCACTCCAATCACAGAGAGGAGCAATGCCAAAACCCTTGTCATTCTTTTACTCAATCTCATAATCATTATCTTTCTTTAATCTTCAGCTTCTTCACTTTCTTTATCCTCCTTATCGTCACGACCAGATAAGTAGGTGTGCTTCTCTATCACTGCTTCATTACCAAACATATTCTGTCCGAAGCGGTTGATGTTCACCCTGCCACCAATTGCCGCTGCACAGTTCATGGCAAAAACATCATTAGGATTTTTCTCAATCCTCTTCAAACAGGTCAGATAGCATTTCCTGCGCATGTCGTTGTAGATGCTGTTGGGTATGGAGGAATCACGGGATATACCGCCATAGCAATATTGATACAGGCATCGCCATATAATCCAGATATTGTTAAGACAAGGATTGTATTTGCCACTGTTCATCAGCTTTTCTGCCACAGCCACAATACACTCGTCTTCAAGTTCTGCTTTTGGACAGTCTGCCCAATTCAGGAACAACGAGCATTGCTCGTCAAAAGTGGAACAGTCATTCAAGCTATGCAATATCATTTCCACTCTCTTGTCAGCTTCCACCTGTCTGTAAAGTTCAAGAGTAGGCCTTGTCGCGTCTGTAAGTTCCTTGGTCATGGCATTTAACGAATCGACAAATTTCTCTTCATCAGTGAAATACGGATAGGACTTGACTTCAATTTTATTGCCAAAAGCAATCAACTGATCCATGGAATGTTCGTCCTCGCCCCATTCTTCAGGAGAACGCTTCATCATAATGACGATGCTGTCCTTGTAAATCGTGGCAGCCTTGCGGAGTTCTTTGTCCCTGATGCAATCCTCGCAAATAGCTTTGATGCCATCAACAACGTCTTTTTCTTCTGCGAGTTCAAAACCATCACATCCTCTCAGCCACAACTCGTGATTGCTCCACACGTTGAAAGCCAACAGGCAAGAGTTGTAGAACACCTCTGCTTTGGAAAGAAACGGTTGCTTGCTTGCGGCATATTCCGGCAATTGCAGGGCGAATGCCGTATCACACACAATCTCGTATTCGAGAATATTGTCTGCCGCATTCTGTCCATAGAAGGCAGCAAAGAGGTCAAAATCCGTGCTGTCTTCCTTCGCACTTGCGTATTTGTCATAAATATCGATCACGTCTTTGATACTGACGGCATCATCATTCTCAAAGCATCCACGATACTGGGTTCCCATTTCTTTCTTGCAGCCAGTCATTGTCATCAACAATGTCATGGCAATAATACCAAACCATTTCATACTATCTGTCTTATTTTTATTCTTTTACCTCAATCAATACTGCCGTATAGTTGTCATCTCCCTGCTTTTCGCACATGAAATCATAGCCATCAAGGATTTCGACAAGCTGCTTCTCATCCATCATCCTTGCCAACAGAATGTCGGGTGCCATGCTCTTGTATAAGCCATCTGAGCAAAGCAACATTCTGTCGCCTGCCTTCAATTTGAACTGCACTATGTCCAGGATATCAGCCTCATGATGATAGGAAAAGAAGCAACGTTCAATGACCTCCCAACCATAATCCAAACGCACATGGTCTTTCGTCTGGTAGAGCAACCCATCATCTGGACGCTGCAAATAGCATCTGCTGTCACCTACATGGGCAATGGTCACGGTGTCTCCCTCAATGCTTGCCATCACCATCGTCGTTCCCATTTGGCAATGGTTCAACGAGTCGGCTTTCTTGTCAAGTGCCCTCATGGCATGGGCGCAGGCCTTTTCCACCTTTGTCTTACTGTCAGGCTCGTCCGTATGTTTTTTCCAGTAATCCACAATAGCATCTGAAACTGTCTCGCTTGCCACTTCTCCCATGGCGTGACCTCCCATGCCATCGCAGACCACTGCCAACCAACGGTTGCCGTCCTCACTATTTACGATACGGAAAGCGTCTTCGTTGTTCTGACGCTTTCCTGTTTCACTGATTGTCGCGTAATGTATCTTCATAAAATTCTTATTTATTCAATGTCAATTCTCGATACCTCATCCACATTTCTGATTGCCGAAATGGACTCCATAGCCATCTCCAACTCTCTTACCGAATGGACTGCGAAATCAACAGAAGTCTCAACGATGCGGTCAACGGTCACAGTGTTGAGCCGTGAGATAGAGAGGTCCTGCTTCTCGGTGATACATGCCACCACATCGCTCAACAGGTGATGGCTGTCAATGCCACGGATGCAGATACGGACGGGGAAGAGGAACCCCTCCTGTTCCTCAAAGTTGACGGCAACGATGGATTCGCCTTGCTCCGAAGCCATGCGAATGGCATTACGACAGTTGCGCTTATGCAGTGTGACAATTCCTTCTACATCCTTGAAGCCTATCACCTCGTCGCCCGGCAATGGATGACAGCAGGTGCAACGGACGTATGGCATCTTTTCCTTGTTAGCAAAATGACTGCGGAGAGTTCGCTTTGCCTTGTAGGTCAATACGTGTTTCAGCCATTCTTCTTCGGGCATGGCATTCTCGTCTGTCCCTATCTCTACGCAGTCACCTCGACGCAGCACGGTCTTCACCGAACATAGTCTGCCATTGATGCGGGCATACTCCGCATGGAGTCCTACCTCACTGTGAATCTCAAAGGCAAAGTCCAATGCCGTAGCATCCTTGGGCAAGATGACACCTTTACCCTGAGGTGTGAACACCATAATATCATCATTGTAGAACGATGCCGTCACACCGTCCATGTAGTCCATCTCGTGACTATGGTACGCCACATCCTTCAGCACCTCCTTAAACTTCTTAAGCCAAGCCTTCACATTCTCCTCCGTCCGCTCTGCCGTGCAGCCAAGACGGGAGTTCCTGACCATGCGCTCTGACGAGATATGAATCTCCTCCCAACCGCCTTGATCGTTGAGCAGCTTCACATGGAAGCTCTGGTAACCGTTCTCCTTGGGAGCATTGATATAGTTGGCCACACTGCCCGGACGCTCCTTGAAATAGTCGGAAAGCACGGCATATATATACAGGCTCAGTTTCTTCTCCTCTTGCAGGTCATTTGCATTATATATGATGCGGATATAGTGCTTGCCATCCACGTGGTGGAAGTCACACCCCTTAGAACGCATCTTGCGCCAGATGCTATAGGGCATACGGTAGCGCAATTCTATTCTTGCCTTGATGCCATTATCTTCAAGCAGCTCACTGACTTTGGAAATGAATCCTTCGAGATTCTTCTCATCTGCCAATTTCAGCTCTTCCACCATCCCTTCTATCTGCTCATACTCACGAGGGCAGCGATAATGGAACGACAGGTTTTCCAACTCGGTCTTCACATGGTACAGCCCAAGACGGTTGGCAAGCGGTGCATAGAAATAGTCTGTTTCACCGGCAATTTTCATCTGCTTGTCAGGACGCATACTTGCCAATGTGCGCATATTATGCAGACGATCGGCAAGCTTCACCAAGATGGCACGCACATCATATTGTACCGATGCCAGTATCTGACGGTAGTTATCCACCTGCTTCGACTTGTCATACTTCTCCTTTTTCTGCTTGGTCACGACACCCACAAGGAAAGCCACATCCTCCCCGAAACGCTCACGGATATCCTCGATGGTGTATTTTGTATCTTCCACCACGTCATGCAGGAACGCCGCCATCACGGGATTGGCACCAAGCTCCAGTTCCTCAGCCACAATACGTGCCACCGCTATCGGATGAATGATATAAGGCTCACCCGTCTTGCGTTTCTGCCCCATGTGTGCTTCGGCAGCCAGTTCGTATGCGTTACGGACAAGCTGTATCTGATTGTCATCCACTCGTTGAGCCAACATCTTGAAGATGCTCTCAACATCAGCCTCCATCGTGTTACGGTCAATTCTCAGCATAATTTCACTCTTTTTTGTTAGACAATTCCTTTTCTTCAGCCAGTTTGCGATAATCAACATTCTTGTCTTTCTCGCTCGGAAGACGAAACTTCCCCACAACTTTTCATTCTTTATTGATATAACCGTAGATTTCCACTTCTACGTCACTCGTCATGCCAAATCCGTCATCGTCCATCCAATAACGGCCATCAGGATTTATCTGCCATCTCACTCGTGCAACACCATTGCGGAAGCCCTCGACGAAGGTAGGGTACATGGCAAACTGCACTCTTGCGTTCTCCTGAATGTACTCAGACAACTTTTTCAAGGTGCTCCATTCAATATCCTCTTCTTCCACGGTCAGCAGATACTGACTGTGACTCATGAACTCAAAGGCGGTCTTTATGTTATGGTTCAGAATGTAACGAGGCTTCCACCAACCATTGATGAGCTGATATACAACGCCCATTCCTTCACCCAGTTCGTCCGATTTATACAGGTTTTCTGACAGTTTCTTTTCTGTCAATTTCTTGTATAATGCCTCCTCCTAGGTCTCACCTGGGGCAAGCTTCTTCAGTAATCTATTCAATCCCATATCTTCGTTTTTTTAATTCTACAATCAGAAATAACCTTTCAACATAAGGGAAAGAAAAATCATGGATATTCTATCTCCTTATTTCACATATAGTTCCAATTCTTGACGCATATCATCCAACTGATGGTCTATGTCATCCAACACCCTGCGTTCAAAAGATGCCTTGCGCCTGTTTCTTACAGGGGCATACAGCGTCTGCATGATTACGAATGACAGAATAGGATAGAACACCTGCTCGACAACACTCATTTCTGTTTCTGTATGCAGTACATAGCCAAGCATGGAAGCAATTACCACGAAAAGGCAATACACCCAACCATTCGACGGCTTCTTGTTCCTGACGGGTTCAAGGATAGACATTGTGTCAGTTCTTATAGAAAACCGTGCGGCTTCTTCCGGTTTGGTCTCCATAAAAGCCTTGAACCATACGCCACGTGCCAACACACCCCGCTGCCATTTGGCAGTCTCTTCGTGTAGCTTGGCGGTAAGCTGCCGGGCATCTACCTTTCCTCCTGCCACCATCTGTCTTTTAGCCTCAGATAGCACGACATCCCTTATGCCGTGCCACTGAGCGTTGAATAGTATAAGCAATTCCATACCTATTCCTATTTTACTGTTTGTAGTGCCTCTGTGTAAGGCAATCCAAACACATCCTCATGGCAGGTTCTGATTTCCTGTGCCAATGCCTCGATGATTCGGTCAGTACGTTCCTTCTCTTGTCCTGCATTGAAAGCATTGTCACGCATGTTCCGTTCGATTTCAGCAAGGCGGTTCCGCTCGTCTTCTAATCTCTGGCGTGCATCGCCGCATTTGGCATCCATCACCTCGTTCACCTTGATGGCAATATTCACATTTATATCGTGCAGACGGTCGTCCAATTTATTGTGGACTTCCTTTATAGCAGAATTCTTGCTTTCCGTGAGCATACGGTCCACCATCTCGTTCTTGCCGTTCTTTATCTGCATCCATTCTATGAGGGCACAAATCACAACGCCCCAACCGCCAGTCACAATCTGAATGACCAACCACTGCCATACACCGTTAAACACAGCCTTGCGGATGAACTCCATCCATGCCGTGCGTCCACCGGCACAGTTCTTTACGATGGCACTGGCATCTCCCACACAATAGGAAATGATGGCTTGCAGCCAGTTCTGATCATTGCCTTTGCCCATCTGTGGTATTTCTGTCAGCACATTGCCTAACTGTGAGAAAAGTCCCGACACGTTGTTGAGATTAGTGTTCACCGACTGTTCAGCATCTCTGATGGCATTGTCGAGCACCGCATGGTTGTTCTCCATAAACTCGTCAATCTTGCCGGCTATATGGTCGGCGATGATTTCAGAGAAAGGCTGCAACAGTCGCTTGATGTCTTCTTCCCTGGCTTCTTTCAACTTGAATACATTGATATTGCTCAAGGCCAATGAGAGATAGTTCCTCATGCCAAAGCAGATTTTCTCATGCAGCGTTTCCAAATCGACCTCCCATGTGCTATCGACGCTATCCACGGCATTGCGAATCAGCATCGCCAATGTGTTTTGGAGTTTCAAGGTGCAGTTGTCAAACGAGGTTTCCGTAGCATTCAGCCCCGTCTCAATCTCTCCGATAATATGCAGACATTCATCCTGCTTTTCGGCACTGAGCTGACCGTTACGCTCATAGATGGCTCTGTCCTCACGAACCTTTTCCACGGCATCGTTATAAGTGTCGAGCATCGTGCGGAACACCTTTCCGTATTGTGCGGTGCAACGCTCATCGGTAGTCAGGAACTCCTGAAGGGCTTGCTCAAATGGAAGGAACTGACTGCGCTGCATCTTCAGCTCAGCCTTGTCTTCGGCTATCTCAACATCTCGCTGCAAGTCCTCATCGAACGTCATGCCTCTGCGAGCATCAATAGCCAACAAGGCAGACAGTCCGAACACACGCTTCTTCATCAGAACCTCATCAATGCTGCCGTCAGCCTTGGTGAAACAGACTTTCACGTCATTGCGGACTCGCTCCATCGCCTGCTCACGCTGCACATCAGATGCTATGTTGTCTATTTTGTTGAGCACGAAGAACACGTTGCCGGGATTGCCTTTGAAATGTTCCTGGAAGTATTCGCGGTCAGCCTCCGCAAAACCACGTTCGCCACACAGATAAACAATAGCCTGTGCCTTGGCGGCTATGCCGAGGGCAAGCTCTGTCGCCACAGCTTTGTCCTCCAATCCTGGACTATCGACTATGTTCACGCCGTCAGCCATAAGCGGCAACGAGCAGCGGACAATGGAATATGCCACATCCTTGAAACGTGCCACACCGCCTGTTTGTGCAAACTCCTCGTTGTCAGCATTTGTATATTGATAGGTAGCTACAAACTCCTGTTTGCTGACATGTTCCACACGTCCTGCTGTCACACTTCCGTCTGCATTTACAGTGTCCTTGTAGTGAATCTCCACGTCATCCTCATCGCAGCCGTACTGGATGAAAGTGAGAATGGCGGTGCTTGGCAACGCCGACTCAGGCAAGATTCGGCTTCCCAACAAGGCATTTACGAGAGTACTCTTGCCCGAAGTGAATGTACCCATGATAACCACACGGAACAGACCATCGGTAATAGTCCGTACCTCCTCCAAACAACGGTCACGTTGCAAGGTCAACCCAAGTCCCGTTTCCATGTCGTTCAGACTCTTTCGCTCGCCAACCAATGCTGCCGCATGGTTGAGAGCTGATACCAATCTTGTATTCTTCTTATTCATATTAGTCGTATTTTGTTTATTTCCAGATTGAGGTGTCCGTAATAAGCCAAGCATTTGCGCAAGCAAACGACCAAGCTTCGAAGAAATCTTTGATGATTCTTTCCAGACTCTTACTGTTGAACTCATTTGACTCATTGATATTATACCATGGTGAATACACATACGACAGCCCATCGTTCCACTCGCCATTATAATCCTTGTGGAAGCTTCTTACGACATCCAACATTATGTCAAATTCGCTTTGTGACAATTCACCTTGAAGTCCCATGACGGTTTGCAAGATGCAAAAAGCACCTTCCTTTTCATCCATATCGAGGAAATATTCCATCGAGTTGTATTTGACGATGTAAAGACCACAAGAGTCTTTCTTCATCTCTACTCCAAGCTCAGAAAAAGCCTTCTTTAGTTTATTTCGAACTGTCGTTTTACCCATAACGATTATGATTATCTCAGACTTACCAATATCTCCAAGCCGTCTTCATGGATTTGTATGCCGTCAAGTTGTGCATATTCCATAATTTGCCGAATCTCTTTAACATGATCAGGGAAAAGATTGATTCTTTTGTCTTCGGGCTTGATTTCTATTCCGTGTGGCAGTTTGTTGTCAAGGTGTTCCACAGCACCGGCAATCAACATTGCCATGCCTGTCCCGCATTCGTATGACAAGCACACAACATCCTTGCGCATAGCTTCAATGTGGATTTGAAGCACCATAGGTGGAATGAAACGACCCAATTGGCAAGATACTTCGAGTGTCTTGTCATCAATGCGTTTCAACTGTGGACGAATCATATAGTGCTTTTCCACATAGTTCGCCACTTCTTCATAATGCACTTTTATGTTCATAACTTCATCGTTTTATAGTTTTTCAAATGCAAATACTGTCATGCTCCGGGAGTTTGTAATCTCATCCGCCTCTTGAACACCCCAGTTAATCTCAACATCCTCTTCAGCAAGACGTGATAGACACTCGTTCATTCCTCCCAGCTCATCCATCATTAGAGGCTGGTCTTTTTTATAGGATATGATGATTATTACGCTTGAAAGCGTATTATTGATATTCTTCTTTATCTCATCAATGGCCTTGACCGACATTTCAGATATGCCAAGCGGTTCGTCCACTTTTACTGCTACAGCAGGCTTGCTTTTCCACGCTTTCATCTCAAAATCGTTCCAATCGAGCCTAATCATCCCGTCTCTCAAAGCCACCTCATATATATAGGTCTTTGCGATTTCCCATTCTCTTGTTATTACTTGTACCATGATACTCTTTATTTGAATGTTTTAAAATAATATTCGTTATATAGTTCAACAATTTGCTCAAATAACTTAATCGTCTTTCTGCCTCCATCGCAAGCCGTTAACACAAATGCAATCATACATTAATTCTTGTTATGCACTCCATTTTTTTATTCCTAACGGCTTCTTTATCAGTTCTTCATCGCAGAGTCTTTTTATTGTGTCTAATGTCATCGGACGGTCATAGAGTATTTCGTCTATTGTCTGACGACGGGCAACATTCTCTATCATGGAACCCGTGAAATCATAACTTGTTGCAAGGATAGTTGCATCATCAGACGAAAGCTTTGGCAATACCGACATCCATATCTGCTTTCTTACATCCGCTTTTGGCTTCTCAAAATATATTTTAAAAAGGAAACGTCTCTCAAACGCCTTGTCAAAATTATCCGTTAGATTGGTAGTTGCAATGAGAATACCTTCGAAAGTCTCCATATTTTGCAATATGATATTCTGAATGGTATTTTCCATCTGATTCACAGCATCATTGATTCCTGTGTATCTGTTGCCGAAGATGCCGTCTGCTTCATTGAAAAGTAGAATGGGAGTTACATCAGACTCTTCTAGTTTCTTCTTATAATCATCAAAGACTTGTTGAGTGTTTTTTTCAGACTCTCCGACATACATGTTACGAAGGTTTGCGACATTAACCTGTACAATTTCTCTTCCAGTAGTGCGAGCCAACTGTATAACCGTTTCTGTCTTACCAGTACCAGGACCTCCATAGAACAGGCAAGAAAAGCCAGGGCGCATACCTACAGCACGCATCCGATTTTTAACCTCTTCAAACTTCTCCTGTGAAAGTAGGGATTTAAGTCTCTCTATATGTTCTGTCTCTGCAGGATTATAAAATAGCTTCTTCTCTATAACAGATTTCTTATCTTCTTCGGTTGGTGAACTTACAGAACTATCGATGGACTGGTCTTCTTTTTCCTCTATGCCGAAGTCCTTCAGATATTCGATTCTAGCTTTCTTGGTTAGACGAAAAGTATCAAAATCGTCATCCGTTGCCTCCATCAGATTGTTTATACAGAGAAGGTGTTGTCTGTTTTTAAATTGACGTACCATTTGTCTCTGATAGATACCTGGGAGGATATCATCATAATCAGAAGTCGTTACCAAATCTTCGCTTTTGGACACAAGACAAACCACACCAATCAAGAACAGCACAAGGTCTGCTTGACTCATTTCTAGTTCTTTTACTTTCTTACAGAAGCCCAAGTGTTGGGCATCGGCAATCAGTTTGTCAAGATGCTCTACCATTTGGTAGTAGGATATCCTGCTATAGTCACAATCCTGAAGTAATTTTTCTATCATATCAAGTACATCCTGCTCAGTTAAATCCTTGTAGCAAACAGGCTTATACTTTCTGTTATATTTGACTGCCTGTATTATTCCGGCAGAAAGAGTGAAGGTCTGCTGCCAGTAGTTGTATGACATAGGCTTTACGCATACTATAAGTCCTTTGTTCATTAGACAGTCGAAATCCTTCTGCAATGCCATCATACGAATTGGTGATACCGATGCAAAGTCTGCAAACTCCTTTGTTTCCATCGTGCGTCCTACATTATGCAACATAGTGGCGAGGATGAAGGCCTGATAAGGATTCACCTTCAGCTTAGTCCCGATATATGATGTCGCATCAGTCACTTCTACAAATGCCTGACTTGTTAGACCACTTCCCTCTAATTTTGTTGCTACTGTCTCGAAAGCTATAGCTAAAGTCAAATTATCAGTGTTCATATGCTTTTTTTCTTTAGGGAGGTAAGAACTGGTTTGATTCTATCATTCAGTTCCTACCCAACAGGTTAAATACTATGATTCTTCCACCAGTTTCGGATATGCTTTTCTAGAACTTTGTTAGCACGACTGAAAAGGTTGTCAACATTAGAACGACGTATTCCCAAACGTTCTGCTATGGAGGCTGGGCTCTCGTGGTCAATATAGCGAGCAATCCAAACAGTTAACTGATCATCTGACATCCCACAAGCCAGAGCCTGATCATTAACAAAATGGTTCCACATTGCTTCAGGGTTCATGTTAGGATACTTAATCTGAAGAACCTCTTGCACCTCTTCATAAATATCCATCTCGTGGAACTTGTTGATTGCAATGGCGAGAGCATCATCAGAAGAAGTAGTATCAAGGTTGCCAGACACATCGCCAAGAGCGATGCTTACAAGATTAACTGCAGTGTCCTTCTCGCCTTTCATGGTGCCAGGGCGATGCCAGATGAGAAATTCTGTAGCAATAAGCTGTTCTTTAAGAGAAGCCTCAGCGACATTGATCGTTTTCTTTAGGGTGGTCTCATCCATATCGAATTTTATCATTATATTTTCATAAGAAGTACGATTCACGTAGATTTCTGTGAGAATATCATGCCAACATGGTTCAGCTATAAGGTCAAGAATTGCCATTATTTCATCCTTATTTGCGATTGACTTCAAACGAAGAGATGTATTCTTTGCCGTCTTTTTGCAGCTCTTCTTTATAATGCCCAGTTTTTCGAGGTCTCCGTAAACGACTTGAGCAGCACCAAGAGAAATCCAACTAAACAAGCTACAATCGCCCAAATATCCATTTAGGCGCGTGAACTTTCCCTCTTCCCAAAACTCACGGTAGATAGTTGTAGAGAGATCAAGAGGGTTAACTACGGTCTTGTATGTTTGAAGAACCTGATAGGCGAGACCATTTACCATAGGTTTTAGTGTCTCATAGAAAAACTCCTGTGCTACACGCTCATAGCCTTTTGCCGGGTTCGTTACTGCGTCACGCAAGGCGAGAGATTCCTCCTTGCTGAGCGGACGAGGATTTGTCCATTTATTGTAGTTACGGAGCCAGATAACCCAATCGTTTGCAACTTTGTTCTCTGTTGCGAGAGAGATAGGAAACTTCTTCATAATATCACTTGTTTTGATGTTAATAATGAACACATTTATTTTATACTAAGTATAAAACCCGCAAATTTGCGAGTAGAAAATAGATTTCTGCTGCAAATTTACGGGTATAAGGTGATATTATGATTGGGAGTGGATGCCCCCGAATAATAGTGCTACAACTATCTGTTATTCATATATTTATAAGTTTTATATGTTTTAAAAATTATCGTTTTTGGCCGTTTTTAGTGGATTTTTACAGCCTGAAGCTCTGGAGGAAGGATGATTTTTTCCGCATTTATAGCCAATGGTGTTGTAGCATTAACCAAAAACGGAGAATAATCCTCGTCCAAATTCCTAAAAGTATTCTGCAAAGACGCTTCTATGTCATTATAACTTTCAGGCAATCGACCTGTTCGTATTGGCACATTGGGATTGTCTTTGTTTCGCTTAAACAATTCATCATAACGTTTCTGGGTAGCCTCCTTATTGAAGTCATGAAAAAGGAACTTATAGACTTCATTAAAAGCCTTGTTGTTTGCTTTGACATTCACAATAAGGTTCTTCTTGTTCTTGGTCACTTTTTCAATAAGAGACATGGTATAGATTACCAATGAGCTTTTATTCATCTTTATAGGATATAAATCCTTGCCTTCTGCAACAAACATGCAATTCTTGCAGTTATCATCTAATCCAAATTCTTTGAACTTCACATCATAGGGTTTAAACACGATCCTGTACTTCGTCTGCTTTCCCAAAGTTTCCCTGTCCGCAATATTAGCAAGAATCTTATTGAACGATTTAGCCTTTGACTCTTCTAATAAAGCTTTGAACAACAACACCTTTTCATGCTCACTTAGTGCCGAAAAAGCCCGAGCGTATTCCACCTTACCCTCTTCTTGAATTTTAGAGTCTTCACTTCTTAACTTTCTTCTGGCTGACGGTAAATTCATTATTAGTTTTCTTTTTTTCTCATAAGAGGCCTTCTTGATTTCATCAGCAGCCTTTACTGCATCCTCTCCTAACACAGCCAGAGAATTTGGAACGGCAAAACCTCTGAATACTGGGCAGAAACGCATGCTTTCATTCAACTTTTTGACCTCATCAGCCCATTCATCGGTAATCTTTTCATCATATATCCCTTTCAAGACGCTTTGAAGGTTACTCTCTTCCATAGCGGGGAGTGCATAAGGAATACAAGTTTCAATCAGATTCTGTGCATCAATTGACATAAACGATGCAGCTGGTTCCAGATGTTCAATATCAGTTATAGAACCCACTAAATAGTATTGTTCCATTCTGTCTGGCAGAAAGATAGGCATAATCATATTACTATCAGTTCCCATCAGATTGCTTGTAGCGGGTTCTTTGTTTGGATAGAGTTCTTCTGAAAGAACATCAATGTCATATTTAATCAACCAGGAACTTCTCATGCTGCAATTCGCAAAAGAATCTTTTACTTTACATACTGCTGCATTCCAGTTGCTTTCATTGTTGGTCTTTACGTAAACTACACCATCCTTTAACTCTTTGATAGGAGAATACGCTTTTACCAATTCAGCGAAAAACTCACTGTGCAATTTAACTTGGCTAATGTCTGCTATCATACTGTTTATTCATTATTTTGCCGATTGTCTGGTTGCATACATCGCAATCCAGCTGCGGCAAGGTTCAATATATGTCTATCTCTTTCAGATTCCATTAAATGATCCAATACCATTTGAGTCTCTTTCTCATTTGTTCTGTTCTCTAAGTACTTCGACATAATACTATCTAAATTTATTCGATACATGATAAATTAATTATTTGTTGTAACTGTAATACACCAATAATGATGTGGATAATTAGAAACATCTACCATGAATATCTGAGAATTTAGTCAATCATGATGAAATTTGCCCAAAACAATGGATGCGGGAATCGTCTTCTTATCTCTTTTTTGGCAAGTTTGAAGGCGATGATCTTATCAATTCTCTCTGATAGTAGATGCGAGTAGAACACAGACATAAACTGTGAACCCACCTCGTCAGACTCGTTCCACAGAGACATTATTAGACAGCCAGCACCTGCTTTCTTGAATGCACGTTGCAAACCAAAAACACCATCAGATCGGACAACACCGTCGCCCGTATAGCAAGCAGACAATACTACCAACTTGGTCTGACTCAAATTCAGCTTTGAGATGTCTGTGGCTGTCAGTATACCTTCGTGGTGCATGCTGTTTCCATGCAACCAACCTTCATTACCATTACTCATGACAATACCTGTAAGATCCATAGGTTTGTATGCTCCTTGTAGTCCCGGAATGTTAACCTTGGTGTTCATTGTCTCAAAGAAGCCATGTGTAGCCAAATGTAATACAGAACAACCCTTTTCAGAAAGTTCCTTGAACTTCTCTGGCGTACCATCCAACCCTGTTAGGATTTCTGCATTCATACCCTTCGTCATGTTCCACAGGAATGAGATATTTCTTACTTCCGGCAATGTCTGCCTCAATTCTCCCCATGGGGATAGAGGAGTAGGTGCTGCGTCATCCATACCTATTCTATATCCGCGCGAATTAGACTCTTTTATGTTATCTCCACCATAGTTCAATCCTCCAAATAAACCAGCACTATTCAATTTGAAGTCATCAAGGTTAAGCAATGTCCTTACATGACTTATTCGAGAAAAGTCCGCATAGTATTCAGAAACAGTTTCCTCCGTACCATCCTCAACAATCAGCGACTCTACTGGTATCTTATGCAGTGACCCCGAAGGAACAAAATATATTCTGTTATTCTGCGACTGTTCGATGTGCTTCAAGCTCCCTTTAAGAATCAGGGTACACAATTGGGCACTATATTTCCATGCGGCATTATATGTCTCTGAGATGTGGAATGGAGTTCCGTCATCATATTTGTTTGAAGCTACTTCCTGATACACCTTCTGCAAGTTGCTTTCTTTGCATACCTTTACAAAATCAGGAGCTACCTTCCCCTTTTGATAGACGAATGCCACATACTGCTGGTCGCCATCTTCAAGGGGATAGTCATAAAAGTCGAGCACAACATCATGATCTCTCAAGACGTATGCGATGGAGTCAAATTTGATATGCATGAAATCATAATACTTCTCGATAACACCATTGGTTGCCATTTGAAGTCTCATGGATTTCATATAGTGTTCTACATATTTTCCTGCAGAGTTCTCTGTCATTGTACCCCATGGTAGTTTAGATGCCTCGTATTCTTCCAATTCTTTGTGTAATGGGATAAACTCATGCAATGACTCCTCCGTGTATATTGCCTTTTTCTCGGCTTTCTCAGAACTGAGCAAGAACCCTTTTGCCATCAGTATGGCATTATATATATCAAGCCTTAATGATGGAGAACTGTTCTCATCTACTTGTGCCACAACCAGACGCAACTGCTTTGATACTTCCGCCCAATAGTTTTCTCTGAGTTCTTTGTCGACAAATGGCAGACGTTTTTTTGCATCTCTGACAATCAAGTCAAGAGCTTCTTTGCAGTCCTTTTCTTTTCCTTCTACATCTCCCACATTTGCTTTTGCTATAGCTCTTGCCAACAAACAGCTTTCTAAAAAATACATCTCGTCATTATTCTTGCTTTCCAACAAACCAATTGCATCGGAAAGTGTGCGTATTGACTCTTCAGGAGCTGTACTTTTGGTCAAATTCCCTATTTCAAAAAGAGTAGTATAGAGCAAACTCTTTGAAAGTGTTGCATCTGAACCGGGATGTGCATACTCCGTCAGTATTCTTACAACACTATGATAGTGATTTAAAGCATCTTCATCATTGCCAACAGATTCGTATGACTGACCAATGGCATGGAGTGACATGGCTACATGATAGTCTGAATACATGTCTAATGCTATTTCTTTCGCTTGTTCACCTAAAGCTTTTGCTGCCAACAGGTGGTGTTGCAACATCTCGTCACGTGCAGTCATAACAAGGTGGCGATGTTTGTCGATAGGGAATGTTTTTTCCGTGAAGTTGATATGATATGGTTCATCTGAATTTTCTTCATCATCGCAACCCTCCTGTCCAGTCACCTCATTCCTTTCTTCAGAATTGTAAAGCATTGCATACATCGGCATCATCATGTCCGAATTACTAAAGTCGCCGCATGAACCGTATGCCTCCTTTTCTTTCTCCTTCAATTCGTCAGCATATATATGAGCTGTTTGCCAATCACCTCTGCTCAATGCAAGCTGTAGGTGTAGCATTGGCATAGATTCACGCAGTCTACTGATGCGCCATTTTGCTTCATCAATTTCTGCTTTGGTGCCTTTCTCGGCTTTCTCCTGCTCAGCCTTTACGAGTTCTTTACCCAATAAATAGGGGTCAGGATGATTGCCACCACACATATCGTACAATCTTACAATGACAGACATGGTTTCTGAATCAAGATTAATGTGATTGGCTATATGTTCTGAACTGAGACAAATGGACAATTTCCTTATGAGGGCAATATATTCATAAGTTTTATCTTTTTCTTCTATCGCTAATTTTATGGCTTGATTATAGTATATCATGGCTTTGTCTAACTCGCGAATACTTCCATAATCTACGGCCATCTTAAACAATCTTTCCATTCGGTCTTTTAATGCAATACTACCGGTAAGCATTTCTATCTTGCCCATAGCCTTGCTACACAATAGACCAGCCATGAAGTTCATATGCGCAGTCATGTAGTCGGCATGGATGTATAACCCATCATAAAATTTCTCCAGGCATTCGTATGTTTGTTCTTGTATCTTCTTTATTTTGCCATTGATGTAGTACTCCTCAAATTTAGACTTGAATTCTTCATCAGCCATGTCAAATACCTTGTGAAGATTCTTCAAACGAAGGTTCGCTGTATAGAACAAATCAAGATCATAATGAATTTCAATCAAACACCGTACCTCATCTAAAAGAATCCATAGCTCCTCGAACCAGTGATTCTCTGCTTCTGCCATTTTTCTGGCATTCTCCAAATCGTTATATGCCGACTCGTTCCAGTCATCCTTCAATAACGCAGTTGATATAGAATGCAGAGCTAATAATTTCTGCATCGTATAACCTGTAATCTCAGCTGTCTTCACAGCATATTTTGCAAGCATGTTCTTAAAAAATCTCATATAATTTCGTTTCATTCGTACAAATCAAGATATGTCATTTCACCTTATTCTGTTTTTATTTGCCATCTTTGTTTAAGGCAGCAAAAGATAGTTATACATCTTATGATGTTTGATTACCATACAATGTTGCTAAAACCTATAATACTTTCGCTGCTGATTCTGTATCTCATAGAGATTCTGGTTTCTGAATGCCATAAACTCATTAACCAAATTTTGAATGGTCAATGGTATTCCTCGACGATGCATTTCAGGTGCCACATAACGGCCATGTCTGATAAACATGGCTCTGAGAGTCCCTTCTGGATGGCTTGGGCTGCCGTTGGTCAGCAACAATCCCATAGCCACTTTCTCTATAGAAGACATATTCCATAATCCTGCTCTGCATCCCATAAAGAAGTCTGGACAAAGTTCAGACTCCCATTGTCCGTTAGCCACACCAGGGAATTGAGTGTTTTGAAGGACACGATGACCGCATTCGTGAGTCATTACCAGTGAGAATGCCTCCTTGTTGGTGACATTCAGATTGATAAGCTGCTGCATATTGAAACACAGCACGTCATCGTAATAGCTTCCCCTGTCCCAATTCATAAACATGGTCTGCCCATTTTGGGCGTTTGTGAGATCTTGTATCATCCTCGGCATCGGAATGTTGAAGAAATCACAAGCCGACTTGATAGCATCGTTGATGTCAGCATCACTCAACCCGAATCGGTTAAAACGTTGCTGGCATCGCTTCAAGAAGTCATCCATTGAGGGCCTCTGGAGAAACTGGAATGCAGGATTGTCGAATATGTTTGCCATAGTCAAAATCAATCTATTACCACATCATCGTCATCCCACATTGGTGTAGTTGGCTTACGTGGTTTGTTTACTGGTCCCTGAGTGTTGAACTGGGGAGGAGTCTGCACAGGCTGCTCACGCCATCCGTCATTGTATGAATTAGGGTCGTTCCAGTTGTTGTTAGAAGGCGCATCGCTTGCTATGGCAGGTTGCATACCACCAAACCACTGATTGAGGATGGCATTTACCTGTGCATCTATTTGTGGGGTAACACGTGATTTCACCCTATTATAAGCCAATGCAAGTGCTGCACCATTGTCAATAAATCCAAGAATGCCGAAGTTCTCTGTGCTTATCAAGTCTTCTGGAAGAAGTTGATAGGCAAGAGCTGCCACTATGATAGTCTTGTCCAATCCTGGAGTGTCAGGTGACTTCAACACATAATACAACTCTAAGACGGTGCGTGTTCCTTCCACACCAGCTGTTTTGGCATATTTTTGTATGTACTGCCACAACTGTTCGCTTCCTCCGAATAATCTAAGTATCTTGTCCATATCACCTTTCTTTATATGTTAATGTCTTCTTTTGTTATTATCACGAGTTGCTCATTGTCTATTGAGACCATCTTTGCCAGTCTATTGGCTTGGTTCTGGATAATCTTCTCAAAGATGTTCCTGCAATATCTTGCATTGCCGAAATGCTTGTCCTTATGACGCACAGCCTGCTCAATTCTCGCTTGCAGTGCTTCAAGGGCATCCCGCTTAATCTTATAATGAGACTTTCTCAGGTTGAACTTGAATATCTTTACCAACTCCTCAACAGAGTAGTCATCAAACTGGATATATCTGTTGAATCGCGATTGGAGGCCGGGATTTGACTCGATGAATCCTTTTATCTCGTCTGTATATCCAGCAAGGATAACCACAAGTCTGTCTCTGTCATCTTCCATACGTTTCAGCAACGTTGCAATGGCTTCCGCTCCAAAGTCATTTTCTCCACCTACAAGTGTATATGCCTCGTCGATGAACAGCACTCCATCAAGCGCTTCGTCAATGACCTTGTTTGTTTTCACAGCTGTCTGTCCCACATACTCTGCAACTAACTTACTGCGGTCAACCTCTACAAGATGTCCTTTCTGCAGCACACCCAGTTCTTTGTAAATACCTGCCACTATCCTGGCAACCGTTGTTTTGCCAGTACCAGGATTGCCTGTGAAAACGCAGTGATACGATACCGAGGTGGTTGGTAGTCCACTCTGTTCCCTCATCTTTTGAATACGGAGCAGGTTTCGAAGCGAGTCTATGTCTGTTTTGACACGTTCCAGCCCAATCAGATTATTCAACTCCTGCTCGTAATCAGTGTTGTCTGCCATTCCTGTGGAAGCAGAGGACTGTGATGGTTGATTTTGCGGCTGAGAGTATTCAGCATAAGCGTCCCTTGCTCAAAGGCAGTTGCATTGGGCTGCATTCTTCAGCCAACCCAAACCATGTTCCCGGTTCGGTTGTACTATCTTGCCCTCACACAGCATGATTCCAAGTGCGGTTTGGGCAAACACGTCACCATGACGAGCTGCTTCTATAATCTGATTAAATGCTTCCTGTGTCATAATATACATATTTTAGTCCCAAAACTTAAAGCCGAGTTTTCGACCTTCTCGTTCCCATTTCTCATCATCCTTCTTGAAGTCATCCAACATCTTTGTCAATTCTTTTTTTATTTAATGCCATATCTGTTATTGTTGTTAATATGTTATATTGGAGTTTGAAACAAACAATAATCTATCAAACTAAGTTTGGTTTTTATCACACTTATCGCACAAGGAAAAATTCTTTTTGACTAATGATGTCGAACTACAACTGAAAACTCATCGAAACAGTTTGTGAATAGGCGTACACATAATTCTTAGAAAAGACTTTGTTTTATTATATAATGTACGCTCAATGCCATCAATGAACTCATCTCCATTCTTTTTCCACCACTTTTTTGCCATATGCAAGATGACAATACAAGCTACGAGCCAAAGAATCCCTAACAAAACAAATAAGGCACAAGTGGCAGATACTATGCATAATATGATTTGCCACCATTCAGTCCAATTATTATTAATAGCGATAATTAACCCTGTTATTATACCAATTAACATCGTTGTTACAAATCCCTGTTTTTCCATTATTCACAAATTATAGTAAGTAGATATAGAGCTTATCAGGTACTCATTCTGTTCATGCTAAATTACATTAACCTGCAAAGTGAATTATTTCTATGTACGTTATCTTTACGGAAATATCCAATAAAGTATAATGAACAATGAAATCTATTAGTAGAGATATCATTGATGGTGGTCTGTAATAAGACAAATCCACTTCTTATCTTTGATTCTTCGTATGGTTGTGCGTTATCTACTAGCATTTTTGCTTGTTTTATCTGCTCTCTTACCTTTGAAGAAAAATGCGTTCTCTCAATTTCCAATGATAGACTTATGGCACTAATTAATAGGGTATTCATATTGAGTGTTTACTATTTGAGTTTAGTTATACTTACATCATTTCCAATTGCCTCAACTCTGATTGAAGTTTAATGAGCTGTTGCTCGTATGTAAATTTCAACTGCAAAATCGAGGTGTGAGTCATATGGGAACTATATGTATGGTCTTTAAGTTTCATTATTCTCAAGTCCCATTCAATTTTCTCAATTTTTGACTGCAATTCATATATGCGGCTATTGATAGCTGCAATACGCCTTTGTTTTGAAACCTCTGCGTTATTAGTTCGTTGCTCAAAGCCCATACTTTGACCGATGTATGAGTTATCTCTAATTGGAAGATAACAGGTTTGACACTGACCAGTTCCGGCACAAGCCTGACAAGTTTCAATCATATGGGTATGCCTATCAGTGATGCGACCACTACCAGAGCATTGGGGACATCGATGAGTGCCGTGGCAAATAGGACATTCTCCGTAAGCATATGTTCTCATATTTACTACCCATTCAGCCTTAATATTACCTTTTTTATCTAAGATAACAAATTTATCGCCCTGACACCAATCCCAGCCTACAGTATCGTAATCAAACCTAAGAGATTTTCTAGCAGGGATACACTGATTATTAAAGAATAGAGGCTGCGAAGAAACAGACCCATCTAATATCGCGGCATTAAATGTTTCATCATAAAGTAGGTTCGTACACTTTAATGTAAACGACACCGCTTTCCTACCGCCAAGACGTAGGCTCTGTATCCAAGAAAATTCTCCTTTAAGGTTCATAACTTGCAGCAATTTTTAGAAAGGTTTCAAACCTGACGGACCGCCTCCATACCCGCCACTTCTTTTGGGAACATAGCAAGTTTGGCAAATGCCGGTACCACCACATTGAGGACAGCGCTGGAAATTCCAAGTTTCACCTCTTGGGTATACAAAACCTTGACCATTGCAGGCTCGGCATTTATGAGTACCGTGACAAGAGGGACATTCTCCAGGCTTATACTCTTTGAGTTGCAAAGACCACCTTTCAACAATTCTGTCATTCTTACCGACAATTGCAGCCCAGTCACCTTGACACCAATTCCAATCTACAGTATCAAAGTTAAATACATATGTTTCACCAGCCTTGAACTTCAAGTCTCGGAAATACCACGGCTGCTCACCATTTGATGGGAAGATTGCAATATCGACAGTCTCTCCAAACATTAAGTTGGTACATTTTAGAGAGAAAGAGATGATTATGGTGCCAGCTAATCTTCGGCTCTCTATTCTGGTAAAAGTTCCCTTAAAATTGCTCATAAGAATTCTATTATGACACACCCATAAGTAGTTTAACTACCTATGGGTGCATCAATTCGTTGAAATTTATCGACCTAGAATAGTTCCAATAAGGTCAACTACATACTGCAAACCCTTTTGAACCCAAGATGCCAAAGTGCAAATGATCTTATCGAAGAAATTTTTCACTCGCTCAAATATTTGTGGCAATACTTCAGAAAGCCAATTTCTTGCACCTACAAGAATCTCTTTAATTACATCAGGGTCATCAGGATCAACATCCTTTCCCTTGTTTTCAATAACAACATCTGCTTCCATATCTAAGCTGATTGCTGTCCAAATCTGCTCATCACTCCAATCTGGGTGCTTAGCCTTGTACTCGTCGTATTTTGGATTACTCATAACTAAAAATATGTATTAATATATTCAAAAATGTATTCCAGACCTTTTCTTACCCAATTACCAATCGTCGATAAAAGATTTTGAAAAAATACTTTTACTTTCTCGAAGATGATTGGCAAAACTTCGTCAAGCCATTCCATTGCGCCCTTGATAATTTCTTCAATTATATCAGGATCGTTAGGATCAATATCTTCACCTTTATCTTCAATGACCTTGTCAGCTTCCATATCTAGACTAACTGCGGTCCATATCTGTTCATCGCTCCAATTCGGGTGAGCAGCTTTAATTTCATCAAATCTTTCCATAATTAACTTGTTAGCCAATCCCAAAAATCAGATAATTTATCTCCTATGTATCTTATACCGCGAGCAATTAAGTCTGTAAGGGTATCTATTGCTTCATCAATAGCTTCAAATACGTCCCAAACAAAACAGCCAACACCAATCAGAAATGATTTTGCACCCAGCAAAATTTCTCTCAAAATATCGGGATCGTCTTCTGGATTTTCATGTCCTCTGTCAACGACCTCTATTGTTTTGATGTCCAAAGCCAATTTCGTCATAATTTGCTTATGACTCCAATTTGGGTGCATCCGTTTTATGTGATCATACTCCTGCCTTTGATCATAAGACAGAGAATTATATTGTTTCTGTTCGTCACTTGTCATAATTACTGAATTTTAGCGTCATTATGCTTACCAACTACCTCAAGTCCTACAGTAGCAGGCCATATCCATCCACGTTTGCCAGCTTTAGTGATAGCCATCACAAATGGTTTAAGGTTATAATTGTAAATAGCTGAATAATATACAACCTGGCCTGCATTAAGAGTTTCGTCAGCCCCTACTAATTCCTCATCAACCAATTTGTCATTTATATCACTCAATTTTCTCTTAATCGCTTTTTTTAGTTTGTCAGTCGGTTCATTCTCAAATACATTCCAGCGTAATTCTGGGTCATTTGGATCATAACTTTCTCCAATGGTGTCAATCTTATTGATTGCAAGAATAAGATTTTCGCGTACGTGATTTGTATTACAAATAGGGAGTACTACTTCCTTTAGAATACGACAATCTTCTCCGAAGTCTTTAGAATGTGCGTTGATAATGTATACAATCACATCGCAGCCAGGTAGAATCGTCTGATATAATTTCTCATATTCAATATCCTTGTCTATATCGTTGTTTAGACCCGGCATATCGTAAATAGAGAGGTTGAAACCATTTCTCATAGGAAATACTTTCTCGATAATTTCGGTTGTTCCTTCCGCGATATCAGAAGTATAGTTGGATAAACCGAATACAGCGTTAAGAGTAGTAGACTTACCTACACCAGACTGTCCAATTACAGCCACTCTAAAAGGTCTTTCAAGAATCTCTTTCTCCAATGCAGAATTAATAGTCTGCTGGTCTTCTAAAGACACCTTTCCTTTTTCAAAAATCTTATCAAAGATTTTCTGAATAAGAAATTTACCATAAACTTTTTCTTGTTCCATATTAGTTATAATTTATTATTACTTAATAATCGCGTTTTTTAATGCTGCAATACCATATTTTCTAAGGGCACATACAGGGATCACCTCGAATGGTAGAAACTTATTGTCATATCTTTCGTGAATCAATTTGATACGAGTTTTAATATGTTCCATACATTTAGCTGATGGAGCATTATTCTCTACATCCCATGACTCGTAAGTATTGTCTTTGTCTGCTACTATACGAGAGTCAATGTGGTTAAGAGCTATAATGAATTTTACATTTTTACTCGCATTAACAAATTCCTTCATCCTTAACAAAAGTCGTTGTGCAGGTGCGTCAGTCCTATCAAATGTCGTCACTAGCACAATACAATCGGCAGAAGTCACAGCATGTTCGTAGTACTTCTCATATAGAGACGAGGATGAGAACTCTCCAATTCCTGGGGTATCATATATCGATACTGCCTCATATCCAGGTACTACATCTTCCATTTTTGTAACAGTCTGCATTTCCTTGGTACATGATAGCAAAGGGTCTGTTGGGAAATGTGTGCCCCATATTTCATTTATCAAGCTAGACTTGCCGTTTCCAGTCCTGCCAAGAAAACAAACATTGTATGAGTTAATTGTTGCCATAAATTATTCAACCTTACCCATTAATATAACTTTGTTACGACTGTCTGAATCTGTTTGAATCCAGCACTTCTGTATTACATTGTAAGACTGACCTAATGTAATCTCTGTACCTTTCTTGGTCACATACATTTTTTTGTGAACATCCATTGCTCTGAAAGATGTACAATTATCAGGTTTCAATCCCCATGAAGCCAATAGCCTCAACCAAGCATCAACAGATGTATGCGCCTTCTTCCAATACATTGTCAACTCATCATTGTTAATGTCAATAATATTATCAGTCCAATCAGAGCTATTGAAAGAACTATCACATAAAGTAGGAAGCAAATCCTTAAAGCGATCTAAATTCTCCAAAAAAGCAACTTTTGCTGATTTAGACTGCTTTACTGGAGGAGTTGGAGTCGTTTTTTTATCAGGTTTCTGCGTTCCCTCTCCTCCTTTTCTCATTCTGGCAATAAGAACTATCGCCCCTATTGCCAATGCAATCCATACAAATTTCATATTATGTTATGTTTTAAATTATTAAATATTACTTTTGTACTTTGTGCAATGACATTGTATAACCGCATTTTATACAACGTGTACCATTAAGCGGCTGTGCTCCTGGGTAAGCTGGTTCATATGTGAAATGATAATTATCTCTCACATAATCATGATTCGGACATTTTAATCCTTTGATTTCTTTAATACTATTCATATTACTACATATTTTATTGTTATATATTTGATAATTTTCTTTTTGTCTTTATACATTGAGCGGGCAACTATACCTGTTCTATCATTCCATCTTCAATTTTCTCCATAAAATCACTGGGAATGTAGGCTGTAAGCACATATCCAATGCCGTTCAACTCTACTGCTATGCGTTGCTGGCCTGCCGCCCTCACAACCTGACCGACAACGCCCTTGAAGTCGCCACACACAACTTTGAAATAATCACCACTCTTGAAATGACAGCGATCCTCAGAGGCTGCCATGATATGCTCATTCTTTGTTTCCACGACATTGATGAATGACTTCATTCTGCCATCGGAGATAGTGATAGGTGGATTGAGCTGGGTGTCTGGCTCGATGGGCTTTGTTTTGTCGGTATAGTATTTCAGATAACTTGCAGTCTTGGCAGGCTGCTTGACAAAGTCGTGAGTCCGCTCACGGGTCATATAGGCAAAAACAAGACCAGGAAGAAAAGGCTTTTCGAGCAGCCTTATCTTCCCTGATATTTCTACTTTCTCATAACGCATAGGGATATAGTACAGTATATTCGCTTTCTTGAAAGCATCTGTGACAGCTTTCAAATGATTGCGCAATATACGGAGTACAAACCATTGGTGGTTTGCCTTAGGCACAAAGTCCGAGGTTACCCCTGTATGGGAGTTCTCTGCCTGTGGGCTTTGAACTTTGGGGGGGGGAGACGTTGGAGGTAAGTCCAGCGTGAGAGGGTTTGTTCCCGCCTCGTCGGGTGTTCACATTAGGCAATGTGTCCATCTTTACGTATTGTCTTTAATAATCAATACCGACAGGAAGGTCTGTAACCCCATCTGCTGCTGAAACCGACTCCAACAAATGAACATCGATTATATGTACGGAAAGGACATACCCGAAAGTTGTCTCCGTGCATATTTTCTCATCGCGTCAAGGTGGCATCTCGCCATCGTTATATATCAGTCCCATGCCATTGACCCTGTTTATCGTTTTTGCGGGTCGCAAACACAGTATGTTGTTATCATCCTTCAATCTGTCTCAACAATTTTATTATGCTGCTCCTTGATGCAGAAAGTATGGGTACTACTACAACTAGTTGCAAAAGCATCGATTGTTTTCGTGCAAAGTTAGGAAAAATATCTCAATTACATGATAACAACTGAAAAGAAAATCTTCATAAATCTTAAAATTAACGGAAATTAACCAAGAAAATTCTCAAAATACCGATTTTTTGTATATACAAATGCGCCAGATAACACCAAATATGGGCTTGATAAACCACGTATGGCACTAAATAGTCATAAATAGCCAGTAATACTACCATGGGCAGGTATGTGCAGATAAATGGCAAAGTATGTGCACATCTTTGGCCAAGTATCTGCACATAGTTTATTGGAGGACTTGAAAGAGGGTGTTCAGGCTTCCCATAATAAGACCAAGCAAGGCTCCCAACCACACGATGGCCTTCAGTTCCTTGTCCATCACTTGAAATATCAGTTTCTCTGTCTCCTTGACATCCATCTCGTTGATGCGCTCACGAACAATCTTGCTGATGTCGATGGATTCAAGAATTCGTGGAAGGTGTTCGCTGATAACAGTGCGGTAGATGGACTCCGTGGCATTCACGGCTTGGTTCAGTTGTTCATCGTGCCCTTTGAGCAATTCACAGACTGGGGTTGCCAAAAAACTGTCCACCTCCCCATCAATCATGTTGGACACGATTTCTGCACCGTTGTTTTTCAGCATATCGTTGATGTGCTTGGCAAGGAAATGCTCCGCAGGCTCCCGCAACAGTCCCAAGAACTTGGCAACGATGCTGCCACCAAACAATCCAGCTGCCATGCCTTTTATTCCACCTAAAGCCCCACTGATGCCCGAAAGCAGCTCCTGAGCACCATCCATGCTGAATTTGTTCGCCAAATGATCAATGGCGATGTGCGCCACCTTATCGCCCACGGAAGAGTCTGATAGTTTGCTATAAGTCTGTTTCGTGATACTTTCATTGATGCTATTGGATATAGCAGCAATCTCTTCATCTGACAGATAATGACGCAAGAATTCACGGACAGTCTCTCCATTCCGTTTTTGCGTGTCGATAAAATCTTTCACCGCTTCACGGAGTTTCCCTATCATGTCTTCAGACAAGAGGTATTTCTCCAGCACCTCCTTATTCATAAGGTTTTCGCTTATCACCCCACCAATAGCCTCCGCTATACGTCCCTTCTCCTTGGGGATGATGCCCGGAGTAAACGGCACATGCCATCCCATAATGTATTTCGCCTCGTGCGGATGGAACAGCATGCGTATGGCAATATCATTCGTGATGTAACCTATGACTCCTCCGAGACAAGGAGCAACTATGTATGACATCTGTATATCCATATACATTATTATTTTTTATAAGTTCCTGTTTGCAAATCCGTTTGCAAACATGGATTTCCGCAAGCAGAACTTCAAACAGAACTGCAAACACTTATTCTTTTAACCTCCTGTATTTCACGTTATTAGCTGTACTTTGTTCTGTTTGCACAATCTCGTTTTCACTTATTAATTCTGCAAACAGACGAGACACCTTTGACCTGTCTTTCTCTTGCAGACTGAGCAGCTGGCGAGCTTCTGCATTATTGATAGTAGGTATGGAATCCAAATAACGTAAGATGGCCTCTTTTTGTCTGGCTTTCTCTTGCTTTTTTGATTTGACATAGTCAATCTTGTCATCCATATCTTTTCGTTTGCTGACATGCAAGATATACGATAATCCCGAAGTCTTGCCAGATGGCTCAATAAACTCAAGATTACATAGCCTATCTATGACATTTTGCAGACGATAAGCACCTATATTTGGTATATTTGCCAAATCTGCGACCTTTACCCTCTTGTTGTTGACCACTTCCGACAGAACAAGAAGTTCGTCAAGTTTCATAGGTTTACCTACTTGATTCTCATACAGTAAAGATAGTTCTATGAGCCTTTCCGAAACGACATTGGACTTGATGCGGAAAATAACGGAGTTCTCCGTTTCTTCAGGTTCTGGCAATGATTTCCCCTTTTTGAGAAGATCTGTGAATATCTTATCGAATCCACTGCCAGCCTTTTCCGCTAAGCCAATCTCACGTAGGATATCCATCACATTCGGATTGCGTGGATTTGTCTTTCTGAGATAATTGTTTATGGTAACACCTTCGGGAAATGTACCAGGGCTTTCTATCTCCAAATATCCACCATCATCATACTTGCGAATCTCTACTATCTGTTGTCTGCTGAGACTTCTATGTGCCAGCGCATTAATAAGCAACTCGCGTATGACAATCTCGGAATAGTCTTCTACGTATTCACGGAACAGTCCAAAAATATACTCCTTTTGCTTAATCTCCGCTTTCAATTGTGCAAAGCAAGCTTTGGCAACTTCAATTATATTGCCTTTGTATTCGTAAGGTTTATATGTTCCGTCCTCAAAGTAATGAATATACTTCACCTCGTAGAACGGCAGTTCCCGGAGGGCTGTTTGATTGCCGACAAACAACAATCCTGTTGTAGTTGGCAAAGACTCATTCCCTTCGTCCTTTGTTAGGCCAAGTGAATCCAGCAAATCCTCACGACTCTTGTCCAAATATGGACTGTCGGCATTCTTGGTTTCTATCATATCGCGCAAATTGGAAAGGCGTTTTTCGTCCAACCATTCTCCAGATATGCGCCACGTCTTTTGGTCATATACGATCAAACCCTTTTCTGACATGATTGTGGCCATCTCGTAAGGCTCGATCGGACGGTTTCCGTCATTGCTACGTATAAGGAACTCTCCTCGGCTTGTACGATGAAGTTGTGTAGAGAAAGGAACTTCAAGCACAAGCAAATCTTTTCCCTCCACATTGATTTTATGTGGGATTAATGTTATCGTGGGTTCGGTACGATCTTGAATCTGGTGAATCAAGTCGAATACCTTCTCATTATTATACACGAAGTCCTTATTGATTTCTTTGGTGCCATCTACGATACCAATGAAAAGGAATCCTCCTTTGTTATTGGCAAAAGCAACCACATCCCTTGCGGTCTCATCGTATTTAGGGGCAAAGTTCTTCAATGACTTTCCGAATGCCGTTTTGTCCTCCAATTGTTCCTTGAAGTCCATAATATCACACTCTCCCCGTTCAAGAAGAGTGTAAAACCACTGTATGCTGAGTTTTGTTTGCTTCTTCATGTCAATCAAGATTTTTTATTCGTGATTTGAAATCCATTGTGCCTAACAATGATTCCATTACCACTTGTTTTTATATAATTCAATTCGGCTTTGGGGATTGAGTCAAACTCTTTCTTTAGAGAATACAAAGAACCATCGCTCTCTGATATGTCATCTCTATAGTTCTTATAGAAAGATAAGGCATAATTAACACGCTCACCATAATCAGCGGAAGAATCTGGTTGCGTAAAATTCTCCGCATGGATAATGCTGAACAACAGCGATTGCTCTTCGGCATTTAACTCAGAAATTGCCTCACGCCATTTACACATAGACAATGGATGGTCTTTTGTATCGAGCCATTCAAAGAAGAACCTGTATATTATATATGTATCTGGCATTTCCAGCAAAGTATAGAATTCCTCTTCTGTATTGCCAAAGGCCTTGTAGAAATATGACACCCCCCTGCCAATCATACCTTTTGTACTATTAAGTACGGCTTGGACGGCACGAATATATTTCTTATTCCAATGCACGCCAATGTAATTCCTGTCATGACTATGCTCTCCGTATAAAGGATGATACTTCATTGGAAAAGAATAGATATTCACATTTAGATCTTCGCACAATTCAACATTAATTCTCATTCTGCGATACAAATCTATCGGCTCATCCTTAAAATTATATAGCAGGTAATTTGAAAAATTCCTCAAACCGTTAGACGCACACATCCTAATTGCATTAAGGTATGGTTCTTTAACCGACATACTATCGAATGCAATCCTTAAAGGGGATATAGCTATACGTGATAATTGTTTCGCAATATGAGGTGTGAAAAGCCTTGCGTCAACCCCTTGATTAAAATCTACGGTTCGTTGCCGTGGGCGTTTGAATGGTACGTTCCTGTTCTCATAATCCTCCTTGAATTCCGAGTATGCCTGCAATAAGGCCTTCTTGGTAGAGGTCTCATATTTCAACACATGGTTATTCTCCATTGCGCAATAAACCTTATATGATAATTCTTTATCCTTTATGGATTGAAGATAATCACACATTAATCTTTGAGTCTTTCTGATATACCCCCTGTCATTGCGTCCTTTTATGAGATTATCTATGGATAACTTTAGCAAATCTGGCTCTGTATAGGTAGCTCCGGCTTGAAAACCACATGCAATGATTTCCTCGATGATTTTATCAAAAGCCTTTGAAGCCAACACATTATTATCCATTAGAAGTAGATTCTTTTGTGGGCCACAAATTTCTTCCACTTCCTTTATTCTATCTTGCAATGGGATATAATCCTGATAATGTGGTTCCAGTTTTGACACAGCACAAAAAGAACAATGGCGAATACAGCCTCTTGTCAAATACGCATAATACGCATTCGACATGTCATATTTGTAGTCTGTTTCTTCCAAAATCGTGTAGTCTAATGGCAATTGATCAATAATTTGCGTGTCTCCTTCGTCCAGTTCGCCTGGGGTTATTAACAATCCTTTATGGGGCACAATGCCGGTTGCCTTTTCTATTTCCTCAGATTGTAAGGTTGCCAGAACACCTCCAACCATTATGTCCTTCGTAGATTTAGCCAAAGGTTTTAGTTCGTTGATTGTCCTTACTGTAATGTCGAAATAAAACGTGAATAGAGTAGTAACACAAATCCTGTCCCACTCAGGTTCTTTCTCGTATGTTTTCTTCCAATAGTAATCTTTATAATACTTCACCCAATTAGTAAGAATTTGAGCACATTCAAACGTATCAAGATTCAATGCCTCAATATACATACTTTTCCTTGTATGTATGTAGTTGAAAATAACATCATGTTTTATCTTCCAGTCATAGTCAGGCTGAACACTGTTCAGCTTTTCTATACATTGTTCTGTAATCTGATTAATGATAAAAGCCTTAATGTCTCCTTTGTAAAAAACGACACAATCGCCTTTCGACTTGTAGTAGGTCGATAGCTTCATGAGTGCCACAGGAGGGAACTTATTCTTATAATTGGGCTCAACAAGGAGTATCTTGCGATTCATTATCTCAATATTTTCTTTTCTAATGCTTTTTTTATCTTTCCCAATGATTTTGGGTCAATGTTTTTATTTGAGTCAAGAACGGAATATACCAATTTCATTAGTTTCCATCCATCCTTGCCCAACACTTTATATATATCGGTTTCTTTGGGTTCGCTATTCTCTTTGGCGGTTGTTGTTGCGTTGTTAGAAGTAGAAGATGGCGTATCAGAAGAGGGATTATTTTCCTTTTCTTTGTCCTTGTTTTGATCTTTCTGAACTTCTTCTACAATCTTTTTCAGACTAACTCCATCGATTTTATGTCCCGGCTTTGATTTGGCATTTACTTCCGAAACTTTTTTTCGCATATCTTTTTCCCAGTATGTAACGATGTCTTCGGCCAAGATAGACATATTGGCATACTTGGAAATATCATCCATTTTTGCTTTTAGTTCTTCCTTTGCATCGCTGATATTTTTTCTTGCTTCTTTTAGTTTGGTTTTGATTTCCTGAGCATCATCTTCATCAGCATCTTTTAGTTTGACCTTTAATTTTTGTTCATCAACTAAAGCAGTACAAAGTGGCTTTAATGCCTGGCTTCCAAGCTTGCTCAGTTTATTGTATTCGTCGTAAAGTTGCTTGAACTTATCTTTTAGATGCAAAAACAGAAGAGACTTTTCCGTAGAATCATTAAGTCCATCTCTTGATCCTGTCGGAGTTATGTTAGGATGCACTACGAACAGTTCGCCCACAAAATAGTTCGGGCTGGCAGTTCCTTTGAAACAATTGTTCAGATAATCGACATCCCCAACCACCATGTTGTGTTTACGGAGCCGTATATGTCTGAATTTAACCTCATTCATTTGGTCTGGTCGTTCACACAGCGAATACCATCCCCATGCGAGTAAACCGTAATCATCGTCTTCAATCTTGAAGAAACTGGGACGAGTTAGATTTCTCTTGTCGTTTCCTGTAAACTCTATTTGTGGACTATATGATTTCAATATCTGATAGTCTGTATTGACATCTATGATACAGACTCTTTCTTTAGAAAGCAAATCCTTAAATTCGGGGTAAGTTTCAAACGCTGGTGACAGAATAGTATCTTCAAATTCAAATTCATAGCCAACAGGAACGACCTCTGATAAATATTCTCTAACATTGTCTATATCAAGAAGTTCATTATTGGCATTATGCAGCGTAACTCTCATATAATGCAAATTTAGATCTTCTGGATGATAAACACAAGATGTTACAGCATCATTTATCTCATCCAAACTCATCGTACATTCTTTAGAATTACACAATTGACGCGCTTTCAAAGAATCAAAAGTAAGTATGGATTTCTCTGACTCGCCCTTGTAACTGGTTTCAAAAGTAATTTTGTCACACCAGTTTGCACCGACCAATCGGCCAATGCCATACGTACCTATATCATCTATTCCATCCTTGAATGAAGAACCTATATTCACAAGAATTGGTCCGATGTCTTCTTTTCTTACCCCTGTACCACGATCTATGATACGAACCTCGCGATTCGCTTCATCTATGCCAACAGATATGAATTTGTCGGATGATTCTTTAACAATATCCTTCCGAACAGCATCGTAAAGAGCATCGCAAGCATTCTGAATGTACTCTCTATATACGACCATTGGATTTGTATAGTTATTGCCCATACAAATCATCATGAGTTTCTTACCCGATTTACTTGAATAGCCTTCCATTATTTATTCTCTTTATATGTTGGATGAGGAAACTTAATGTTAACAAGAGAGCGTAAAGCTGGATTCTGAATAATATATTCGCCAGGTGTTAGTCGCGTCATCTTGCCTGTAATCTCTTTAAGACTGCGAACATCGGATTTTGCAGCCTCTACGTAATTAGTTCTTCCATATGCAGCCGTTGCACAGTTTCCTGTAATTCTGTCATTAATGGCACTACGGAACTGCTCGACGGAGAAGAGTATCAGGCCTAACGAACGTCCTCTTTCCGTAATTTCTAACAGTTGACGGAGGATAGGGGAACTCTTGGGAATGTCTGTCGATGCATACTTATTAAGTTCATCAACAAATACGACTATTTTGTCAGGCATACCAGGTATATTCTTTGCGCTCATCATTTCGTGAAGAGTCTCCATAATGTCACCAAAGACAAATGATTGTGATTTCTCTTCTAAGCGAGCTATGTCAATTACATACACTTCATTGGGCTTTATTTCACGTAGCGATTCTGCCATAATCAACTCATGAGCTTCGTCAGTAAGATTGTCATTAAAGACTTTATCACTGATTACCTTGTTTATTATACGACTGAATTTCTTCCACGACGATAAAGCGATGTCGCTTCTTGCTCCACAGTCTTTTGTCTCTAAAACATATTTTATCTTTTTTAGCAGGGTCTCCCATGAACTAATGCCAATAAAAGGCTCTCGTTCATTTTCGATATAACTAATAATACTTTCCATTGTATTGGATTGCCCTGTAGAATCTTCCTCATTTGCAAAAATGTATGAGAGCTTTTCTTTGCAAGCATTGAATGTGTATTTGAATATCGAAGCTTTGTTTTTGGCCATTTGCTTTGATACAATAGCATCCCAATTGCCAAATGTTTGTACATGATGAGATTCCTTACTATCCGAATATGGATAGAAGAAACGCACATTCTTAAATGGTGTTGCAGACATTTGAAGGTCTTCGTCATAAATCTTCTTGTCAGTTTCTGACAAGGATCCTTTTTCATCTATAGACAACAAGTCTTGTCCCTTGACATTAAATATAATGTAAGCTACCGACTTGTAATCATCGTCATCAGAACTCATCTTAGAATATTTCTGCTGCAACGAATTAAGCAAAAACATACAATATGATGTTTTACATGCAAGCCCTGAAATACCAGAAATGTTCAAATGCGCCCCATCAGGACCAACAACAAAATTGGCATTAATATCTACAGGCACCTTTTGATCATACATTTCCAAGTAGCCACATCTCAATGGATTCTTCACTTCCTTAAGACCTAAAGCTACTTGAATATCTGACACATCACAGGTTTCAACGCACGAATCATGCAGGACGGGAGTATAGATATTCTTTGTGTTGCCTACCACTTGCACTTTGACATAGTTGAATTGCAAACGATTGGTATTGCCTTTATGCGTTTCAGACAAGTCACCGAAGTCTGACGATATGTAACTGGTCATGTGACTTGTAGAATCAGTAACATGGTTTATAGACTGTACAACTCCATAAGTTATAGAGTTTTCAAGATGGTGTACCTTGACAACGTCAAACGTATTCAACTTAAATCCTGCTCTTGTCCAAAAATAAAACTCATCCATTGTTGACGGGTTCTTTTCTGTAGCTGAGACCTTTCCAATAACTTGAACATTCATGAGATTATATCATTTTTACGATTATACTATCATTCATATACTGAGATTTACAGAATGCCTCTGTCAGATAAACAGGGTAAAGATGATTTGCCCATCTCGTATCTTTTCCGAAACACACTGGATAAGCCTCATTAATCAAATGGGTAGATATGGTATCTATATGCCCCGAGCTTATTGGTGTCTCGTTAGGCATAATAAATTCTACTTTTACAACGTCCGAATACCTTGTTGCTCTGTTTGGGGTGTTCCTTAATCTTAAGTACCACACACAATATGTTTTCTTCTGATGCACATATCGATAAGCATTCGTCCGATGATAAGGGGGAAGCTCTGCAATGATTTTCCCAATTTTGGGTTCCTGACTACTCAGCAATTCTGCATCAAAGTTTTTGGAAATACCAATCACATTTTTAAGCTTATGCTTGTATTGGGCTATGTCTAAATTTTCATCAGGTCGATTAGTAAACTCCCTCTTATACTCAAGAGTTCCATCCTTAACAAGCCATGACGCATTGTTAAGGATATTATCTTCACTAGTACAGAGACGACCCACCATAATTTGTTCTTGATCCATCATTTCGTTCTGAATGACGGTTATAGCCTGATGCAAATACTTATTTCTGCCCTGTTCAATATCTCCATCGGTATTATAGCATATCAGTCGAGAGAATTCAAATTGAAAATGAGTTGAATGTTTCTTTATCTCCTCATTGATTTCAATGCACCTTTTCCGAAGATAGTTTTCCGTCTGTCCATTTTGCTTATCATATACGAATTGTTGGGGAACAGCAAGAACAATCTTTCTGATAAAATCGTGTTTTACGATGTTTCTATTTTCTCTCTTGCAACAGCCAACTATTATTTGCCCAGCCACTACAGGATATACATTCCCGGCAATAACCATATCGCAAGTTTTATAGACATGACGTGAGCCATCCAGAAAATACTTGAAAGGGCTTTTATCTTGTTTCTTTGCGACCTGTTCCATGTCAATGCCGTGCATTCCTGTAGTTGAAGGTTCTGTTTCTGCGAAACACGGTTTAGACATTTTCTGTTTAGAGTTTTCCTCATGATCATCGTAGTCACCAAATATTTCTTGACTACTTTCGTCAATAACCTGTTTAAGGGTATCGTATGACGATATCCTATTGTCAGAATTATCAACTATATATTTCATTACTATACCCATGTCTAAAGCTATTTTGTAGGCCAAAGCAAATATGAAATATCTACTTCTAAAAGGTTGGCAATTTGTGTGAGCATCCTAAGATCCGGCTGTGAGGTATTGGTACACCACTTCGACACGGTTGTAGGATTTACCCCTAATTGTCCCGCAAGCCATTTGTTAGTTCGCTTCTTTTCTGCCAAGACGATTTTCAGTCTATTAATATCTTCCATTTTGCTAATATTGTTATTTTCGGTGCAAAGATAATGAATTTGAACGATATTTAATGAAGTTAGCATTGATTTCTTGTTAAAATGTATTGAAAACGCACAAAAAAGACAGAAAGAACGCTTATTTTGTCTTTCTGTCCGATAGTTTACAATCTATTTCTTGAATAACAATAGCAATTCCACTTTCCTCCGCTTCTTGATGGATGGAACTACTTTCCCCTTATAACGGCAAAAGCGGATGTAATCGTTGTGAATATTGCGGTCGCCGCTTTCTATCTTTTGAATGAGGCGGCTCTTTGGATGGTTGGCGTTACCCATGAGGGTGCCATAACCGACATTATAGGCAAGGGTGGCAAGGAGAAGGCTGTCCTTGCCGTAGGAACGGAACATCTTGCAGAGCTTGCGGAGGTCACGGCGAAGCAGGGCATCGGCTTGCTTTCGGGTGAGTGGAAGACGGAAATGTTCACCGGGCTGGATGCGGTGGCCGTAACCGATATACGGATAATCCTGGGCTTGGTGTAGCCCCTCAAAGTACTTGATGCAACAGACTGCCCGCTCGAATGGAGACAATTTATAAATGCCGTGACTCTGTGCGGGAGCCACGGCAATGGTAAGGACGAATGTCATGATGGTTATAATGATTCTCACTGCTTTTGATGATTACTGTTAGGTGAGTGTGCGAAACTGCTGTATCTCCTTGATCATGGCTTTCACATCCTCCCCAACCTGAACGAAGTTCTTGTAGAGGATGCGCTCTCGCTCTTCCTTCGACTTAAACTTATAGAACTTAGGGAGAGGAACATACTCTGATTCCTCCTTCTTGATTTCTGCCATATCGAAGTCAGTTTTGCAATAGAACTTGGAGGTCTTGAACTCCTCGCTCTCCTGAATGTTCATCGAGCCGTTCATGCCGGTCTTGGTGGCTGCGAAGTCACGGGCTGTCTGTCCGCATATCCAACCTGTAGGCATATCGGAGATTTTGCTGGCAGGCACAAGACTGTCCATGTTCTCATTGAGATTGATACTCGTTTTGTCCCGGTCGATCGTCACGCCCTTTTTGACCTGTACCACCTTGCCGAAAATGTCATTCGACAACCATTCCAGTGTCTCTTTTGCGCGAGCTGAACCGCTTACCACGTTGCCGCAGGTCGTGATAATCTTCTGCATACCCACCTTGCCATAGTCAGCCTCCAACTGCGGAAGCTCCTGAAAACCGAGGGTCACGGCAACCTTGTTGCTTCGCGCCGTGCCGATCAGTCGGTCAATCTTGTGGAAGTACAGTGTTGGCAGCTCATCGACAATGATGCTCACAGGAATATTCTTTCCCTGTCCGGTGTTGACACGAGTGACAAGACGGTTAAGTATCAATGCATTCAGTGCACCGATGATGGTCTCCATCTCCGGATCGTTGGCTATCAGCAGATAACTGGGTTCTTAGGGTCACTGACCTTGAGGTCGAAGTCATCGCCGTCTTTATGGAATATCCAGTACGATTCCTTGGTGGCCAGACGGGACGTATAGACACGCAAGGTACCTATCATACCTTCCAGCTGTTCCATGGCACGGTTCTGAAAGGCGGTCTGGAACGGGCCGAGAAGCGGAGCCACCTCGTTGTCGGTCTTAAGCACCTCAAAGATGGTCTGATAACTCTCATTCAGGAACGATAGGATATGAGGCATATCTGAGTATTTGCCCAACCAATAGGCTGGCTGCACTTCCATGCCCGAATGGTCGAACACCCTTCTTGTGGGTATCAGCCGCTTGGTTTTCGGGTCTTCACGCCGTTCGGCTATCAGCATCTTCCCGTCCTTGTCGTAGGGTTCTTTGCCGTAGTTGCAGAAGAAATAGATACAGGCAGCAAGGAAGTTCACGGCGGAAGTCTGGAAGAACTGGTCACTGCCGCCTCCTCCTTCTTTCTTGCCTTTCTGCAAGGATTCAAGCAGGGTTTCCGCAGTTTCCGATGCCGCTGCAAGGTTCTGGATATACTTCGCCTGAATAGGATTGACACGCCGTGAATACTCCACATCAACAAAGTTGATGATATTGAATTTCATACCATTGGGCATCTTGCTGTCCTTGGCGTTCTTGTTTTTCAGATAGTGATAGTAGAGTTTGGTGGCTAAGGTAGGGAACTTATAATCATACACGACCATCGCAAAGCCCTTTGCCGAGTGCTGGCGGATGAACGGCTCGATGATGCTGAATGTCTTACCTGAACCCGGTGTACCCACCACCCATGTACCACGGAACGGATTGTTGATGTTCACCCATCCTTTGCGGAACTTCCCCTTGTAATAGTAGCGCATGGGAATATTCACACTGTATTTGTTCTCCTGCAACTCTCTGCATTGCTCAAAACTCTCGTTCTCGAAGTTGAAACGGTCTTTCAGCAATCCCTCCTTCAAGAACTTGGAGATATTGTCAAGTGCGATATGCACCAGTACGACACCGACGATGGAAGTGAGCATATAGAGCCAAGTGTTCAAACGGAGGGAAAGAAACGTGTAAGCGAGAGCAGAGGGAATGTATTCACTCTGCCGAGCGAAAGTTTCTTCGCCCGTAGGGCAATAGAGACGAGGCATTATAGAATGACCGAACAGCCATACGGACAGCACAATCAGCAGCACACCCGACAACAGAGGATAGAGTACCTGCCTACGAGCGTCAAACTCCAGATGCTTCTTGTTGCGCGTTCCCACACAGGTGATACATATCAGCAGGAACGTAGCCACCTTGCTATATACGAGGTTGCCGTCATGGTAAATCATCCACCGCTTGATGCGAGTGTGGATGTCCGTCACCACGCCGCCCAAGAAGTCCAACTGCTCCGGCTCCAGTGCGTAGGCGAAGAACTCCAGCAGAATGGAGACATAGATGACCGAACGGAATATCTTGTAAAATCCTTGTAACTCTTTGCTTTCTTCCATTTACTTTACGTTGATGTTTGTTTGGCGAGAGAAGCCACACCATCATTGCAGCATGGCTTCTCTATGTACTATTGTTACTCTGTAGGAACAAGTGTTTCTTCACTGCTGTTCACCCACGGCTTGATGCTGCTGGAGAGGATATTGAAAGATTCCTTGTTGCAGACCACGTTGTAGGTATAGGTATATCCGGCATCCCATTTTGTATGGGAACATTCATTGGCTATAACCGATGTGATGGATATGTCCGTGTCAGTCACTAACTGAAACTCTATGGCTTCTGTACTCTGAGGTGGAAGTATTAACTCGAAGGTCAGGCAATGAGCTACACCTGTCGCACTATTGCTTACGCCTGTCAAGTGGAAATCCGAGAAGGAAGAACCTGGAGTTACAATTCCCGTCATGGTGTTGAATGAACCATTCCCAACAGCACAGAGGGTGAAGTCACCGTCCAAAAGTTCCGAAGATGCCTTGCCGCCATTAAGCGTACCTGCGAATCCGTCTCCCGCAATGATATTGAAAATCACTCTTGTCATCTGATGCTGGAAAACGAGATTTGGCGTAGTTGACCATCTTGTGCTGGCAGTGGCATACATGAAGTCCACCTCTTTCTGTTTTTGAGGAGTGGCAGTAGAGGAACAGGTAAACGCAATGTTCGGATTGCTTGATGTCACGGAAGCATTGTACGGGTAGTATGCCTTTACATTATAGGTCTGCTGGTCTTGGTAATAGTAAGGAATTGCACTCACAAACTGCGAGGTGTTGTCTTTTCTCACGAACTTGCCGTTGGTAAACCAGTTGCTGCCAGACGCATAGTTGGCATGTACACCAATGGCATCACTTTACTATGGTTTGGCTTATTGCCGATGCAAAGGAACTATCTTTTCTTCAATCTTAAGCCGAAATACCTTTCCTCAGAGCTAAATCTTAACTCTAATTTTGATTACACTTGCAATCATACTCAAAAATCAAACTCGAAGGGCACAAAAAAAGCCCTTCCGATATGGAAGAGCCTGTAAAGAGGGTGGATGAGAAAATGTGGATGACTATATGGTCAGATGCTTGCCATGGGAGAAGTCTTGATGCTCATTGGAGAAGACATAGCCCAACTGGTTGGACAGGCATTGGGTGTTGCCTATCCTGACATCGATGTTGGTGTGCGAGTGTCCGTATATCCAATAGTCAATGCCGCTGTCGGTGATATAGTCCTCCAGTTCGACGGTGAACGCCCCGTTTGCCTTGCTGCCCTTAAACTTGGGGTGGAGCATACGAAACGAGGGCACATGATGGGTGACAACAATCTTATGGGCTGCTTGCGAATGTGCCACGGCCTCCTTGACGAACGTGAGGCATCGCTCATGCTCGGCATGGAATTGGGCATGGGTCATCAGCTCACCTTTATATAATATACGGCGGAAATCGCTTATCACTTGCTCGGTGAAGTAAGCGTCTTCCAAAGGAATCCTCGACCAAAGGGTGGAGAGGATGATGTCGGTGTCGCCAACCCTCACAATGCCGTTGTAGTGGCTGAACACGTTGGGACGTATCTCCAAGAGATAGCCGTCGGGCAGTGTCGCTACATCGTAATATTTGTAGAACTCATGGTTACCCATGCAGCAATGCACCTCCTTGTAGTTCTCCGATGCCCAGTCCCAAAAGGGATGCTTGGAGTAGTTGTCATTGCCGAGATAGCCGATGTCACCGGCAAGCAGCAGTATGTCACCCGTCACCTCCAAGGGGCGGGCTTTCAGATACCGCCAGTTGTCGGCAAACTCCAGGTGCAGGTCAGATGCGTATTGTATCTTCATATTGGTCATGCTTCTATAAACAATTCGTCCAGTTGGTCTAACAGTCCGGAAACAAATGCCTCGTCTTGACCGAGCGACTTTGACAATGGTTCTGCGAGTGTTGTCCAGTCGGCTCTGATGGAGGCGACAAACTCCTTTACACATGCCACTATGGCAGCAGGAGCCTCAATGTTATCCTCAGTCATTATGACCACATTCTTCAGGATGTCCGAACGATGCTTCTTGATGTCCTTGGTGTTCACATGCTTGCCGTCCCGCTTGTCTGACATGAGATTGAGGTAGGCTCTTGCCTTCAATGCTATTAAGGCAGCTGAATTGGCATGGCGTATGCCGTCAGTCAGTTGGCTGTGCGCGATAGTGAAGTGATAGTAGTCATCGTCCATGATAATGGCACTGAGACTCGACACATCTTCATCGGTCGGGATAGGTTCAATGACAAATCCCTTGGGCTCTCCAAGCACATCGGGGTGGCGTGACAGCAGTTCTATCATCTCAGGATAACCGTCTTTGCCATCAAGGAAGCGGTACATTCCATACCTTGGTGGCTCACCAGCCTCCTGTTTCCTCTTTTCTGGTCGATAGCCAGCCTCCCGCACAAACAGCCAAAAGCGGTTGGCGAAAGCCTCGGTCATGTTCTCTACGATGACTATCATGTCGATGTCATGTGTGGCGCGTGGGCGCACCACGGTATTGGTCATGGTGATGTCACAGGCTGCTCCGCCTATCACCACATAGTTTTCTGAGTATTCCGCAAATGCTTCACGGAACTTGACTAATCCTTCCATTTTTGTTCACTGATTATTCGTTCTACTTCTTTTTCCACTCTCGGATCATCATTTTCTCTCAACGAAAGGACAAGGGAAAGGCGGTCAACCCACTGGTTATTGTCGCCAATCTTGCTGACGACTGGGTATTTCCATACCTCTATGATATAGTTGCCGTCATAGATATTAGGATTCTCCATGACATCAGCCGACTTGACGGCACGGTATTCCTTGCTTGTCATCATTATCATCTCTTCCCGGTCACGATTAAGCATGGAATAATGTGCCAAGGCATTGATGCCGCATACGGGGTATTCCGCATCCAAGCGTATGTCATCGCAAAAGATGCGGTTCTCCACAGGTGACAGCAAGACGTCCTGAGCCTTGTCCCACAGTTCCTTGCCCTTCAGCTCAAAATGTACCACCTTGCTGCGCTGTCCGTTCTGAATCTTTTGACACAGTCCTACATCTTCAAGACAGGTGACACCCAAAGTGACGCTTTCGTAGGAGTATGGAAGCAACGGCGCAATGTCCCTTGGTGACATTCCTTCAAGACTGCCGACCTGCAAGTGATAGAGCAGCATGTATTGCGCCACAGGGGTCAGCACTTTAGCTATCTTCCTGTTGCTTGTCTTCTCCAATGCGATGATGCCAGGTAGATGGGCATATTCCTCGGACATGACAAAGAATACTCCCTTTTCCGCCAGCCTGTGCCGCTCGTAGGTGGGTCCGGGCGCAAGGATGAATACTGCGGGCAGCCCCAAGGCTTCGGTCAACCGCTTGCCCGTGATGGCGCAAGCTCGTGGAGAGGGATTGACTTCTTTCTTAGGCTCAACGAACAGCAGGAGCATACCTTGGTATGTGCCGTCATAGAAACGATATGAGAGTTTCTCTCCGACAGTGATACCTTTCAAGCTTTCTTTGGCACGAGGTTCCACCTCAAAGCGTCTGCCCAATATCCTTATTTCTTTTTTTAATTCCATTCTGCTACATTTTAATGATATATTAAAACGATGCAAAAATAAGAATAATAATTGAGAATCAGGCATGTTTCGCCAAAAAAGTGCAGATTTGATATGTAAATTCAAGGCATTTGAGCCATTTTTGCACCAAATGATGATGTTTTCGTCTTGATAATGTCATTCAGATGCCGTTCGTTTCTTCTTCATCAAGTAGTCGTTGACATCCTTGTAGTCGGCATATCTGAAGGACTCGTCCGTCACCCTGTACTCGAATACATTGCTGATACTCTCAATCGTCTTGCGTCCTGCTTGGTCGTTGTCGAGGAAGCAGTGGATGTGGGTGTACCGGTCAAGGTACTGCAATGCCCGTTTGAGGTTGGCGACTGAGTTCAGTATCATATAGTCGCAAGGGCTTTCAACGACAAACCATCGGTCTTGCTGTTTGACCAGTGTTTTGTACGCAAGGAAGTCCATGAATCCCTCAAAGACCAGACAGCCATTCTGCCACTCATTGAATGTATGGGCAAGCAGGGTGATGTCCTTATGCCCGATGCAGCCCTTGAAATGGGGATTGCGCACCTCGTTTCCGTCACTCAGGTTTCCAAAGGCAATGCCATAGTAATGTTTTTGCTCAACCTTGTAGTGTATCTCCCTGCAATACATCTTGCCGATGGTGATGTCTATCCGCCGGCTACTGAAATAGGACAGCAGAGAATGGTTGCTCAGTGGGAGCAGCTTCACATCGTTCATCTTGGTTGTCGTGTATTCCTTGGCCGCGATAGCGGTCTCGATTGCCTTATCCACTGTGGCAATATCCTTGGACGCAAGGTAGGCAAGGGCATCGGAAACGGAGTGTTTGTTATACATGCGCCTTACCAACTCCACAAGGTCGCCGCCCTCCTTAATGGCGTAGTCGTACCACAGGTTCTCCTTCTTGCTGACCTTGAACAATGCGGTCTTCTCGTCCCTGAAGGGTGACAGATACCAGTAGGCATTGCCCTTATTCTTTTTCAGCGTTACATTCTCCTTGTCCAGGAAGTCTATAATGCTCAGTTTCTTCGATTGTTCAATATTCATTGTACTTTCATTTGTTATCAGTAAAACACTCCATCCATTTAATTCCCTATAGGCACGGGCGTAAAGTAAACTAAAATCTGGAGTGATTTTCTGTCGTTTTTCACTTTGTCCATGGAAACAGTTTACTTTACCTTTTCTCCTATATAGGCACCCCCGTAAACTAAACCTTTTGCTAAACTACTTTTCCGCTTCCCAATTCAGTCTCCGATTTCGGTTTACTTTGGCCCTATTTCTTATATATAGGTACGGACGTAAACTAAACTGCTTTCTGAACTGTTTTTATTCCTCTTCATGGAACAGGTCAATCTCCGCAGGAGTATATCCGAAATAGTAGTGATTATCCCGCTTCACTATGAGCTTTTGCTCGTTCATCAGGTATTTCAGCATTTTGATGATGACGCTTCTGCCACGCTTGAATCGGTCAGCCTGAACTACGAAGGAAGCACGGGCATAGATTCAAGATAGAAGTGCGACGCTTCTGTTCCTCCATAGCCTAT